>Ga0209914_1001631_pt1 | contig 21793 bp, 20 predicted proteins | sample ThiBiot_500_plan_FD_183949 | JGI IMG/M metagenome (GOLD analysis project Ga0209914, IMG submission 183949) | Wastewater bioreactor microbial communities from Cape Town, South Africa - Thiocy_cont_500_plan (SPAdes) | ecosystem: Engineered > Bioreactor > Thiocyanate-remediating > Anaerobic-Aerobic...
AGCAGTTTCTCGTCCATGGGTGCGCACTCCTTCCAGGGCATGGTGATCGCTCCTTGGCTGCTGTTGGCTCCAGCTGCCAAGCTTGGATCTGTTACCCATGTCCTTGTACTGATGTGTCACCTATGAGCGTGAGTCGTACCGGTCGCCTTCTTTGATCTGACCTTTCTTGGCGAATCAAGAAAGGGCAGTCGGCCGCCGGGCCGAGACCCGGCCTCGAAAAACAACCACCCGGCAGGGGCAGAAACGAGCAACACCAGGGGCAGAAACGAGCAACACCAGGGGCAGAAACGAGCAACAGCAGGGGACGGCCCCGTTCAAGACTCCTTGAACAGCCTCTCCCCCACAAAATCCACAAACGCCCTCACCTTAGGCGACAACTGCCGGCTCGACGCCCACAGCGCCGAAAACTGCCCCGTGTGCGTCAGGTCCTCCGCCAGCACCCGCTGCAGTTCGCCACGCCCCAGTGCATCCCGCGCCAGGAAGTCCGGCATATAGGCCAGCCCCATGCCCGCCACGGCCGCGCCCAGCATGGCTTCCATGTTGTTGCAGATCAGGGCGGCGGGCAGGTGGGGCGGCATGCCGGGCAGCACCCATTCCTCCAGCTTGCCGCTGCTCAGGAAGCGGTAGCGCAGGCAGCTGTGCTGTGCCAGTTCGGCGGGGGATTGCGGTATGCCCCGTGCCGCCAAGTAGGCGGGCGAGCCGGCCAGGATGAAGCGGAACGGCCCCAGCCGGCGCGCGACCAGGCGCGAGTCGGCCAGTTCGCCGCTGCGGATGACCACGTCCAGGCCGGCCTCGACCACGTCCACCAGGTGGTCGTTGAAGTCCAGGTCCAGGTCAACCTCCGGGTACAGGGCCTGGAACTCGGGCAGCACAGGCAGCAGGAAGCGGTAGCCGATGGTGGGCAGGCTCACGCGCAGCCGTCCGCGCGGCGCCTCGGCGGCGGCCTGCATGGTGGCGCGCGCATCGTGCAGTTCATCCAGGATGCGGCGGCAGCGCTCATGGAACAGCGCGCCTTCCTGTGTGAGCCGCACCTGGCGCGTGGTGCGCTGGAACAGGCGCAGGCCCAGTTGCTTTTCCAGCCGCGCCACGTTCTTGCCGACGGCCGAGGCCGAGATGCCCAGGGCGCGCCCGGCCTCGGCAAAGCTCAGCAGGTCGGCTGCACGCACAAAGGATTCGAGTCCGCTGAAGCTGTCCATGTCGATTGCCAACCTGGGGTTGGGAGTGTGGGGAGTCTGGCGCCTATTTTCACGGCATTGCAGCGCTTTTATCGTTCATGCATGCCTGGCCATGTGCGGCCGGGAAATTGCGAAAGCCTTGCCAACCATGTCCTCCTGCCTGACTTCTTCCCGCGCACCGGGTGCGCTCCACGGTACAGCGCGACCGCATGCGTCCCCGGTCTGGGTGCTGTTGTCGGTCTGCCTTGCGGCGCTGGCGATGCCCCTGAGCTTTACCGGACCGGCCGTGGCCCTGTCTGCGCTGCGCGAGGCGCTGGGCGGCGGGCCGTTGGCGCTCAACTGGGTGACGAATGCCTTCATGCTGAGCTTTGGCGCCACGCTGATGGCGGCTGGCGCGCTGGCCGATCTGCACGGGCGGCGGCGCGTTTTCCTGACCGGGCTGGGCGTGGTGCTGGCCAGTGCGCTGGCCCAGGCCTGCCTGGGCGGGCAGGGGGCCATTGTCGTGTTCAACCTGCTGCGTGCGCTGCAGGGCCTGGGCGCGGCGGCCGCGCTGGCGGGCGGCACGGCGGCGCTGGCCCAGGTGTTCGACGGGACGGCGCGCATGCGTGCCTTCAGTGGCGTGGGCACGTCGTTCGGCGTGGGCCTGGCCTTCGGTCCGTTGCTGTCGGGCTGGTTGCTGGGCGTGGCGGGCTGGCGCGGCGTGGTGCTTTGCGTGGCCGCCGTGGCGCTGGCCGCGCTGGTGCTGGGACTGCGCTGCATGCCTGAGTCGCGCAATCCGCAGGCGCAGCGGCTGGACCGGGCCGGTGCGCTGCTGTTCACCGCAGCCCTGGCGCTGCTGACCTGGGGCGTGCTGCAGGGGCCGGAGGCGGGCTGGTCCAGCGGGGCGGCGCTGCTGCCGCTGGCCGGTGCCGCGCTGGCGCTGGCGGCCTTTGTGGGCGTGGAGCGGCGCGTGCAGCAGCGCACGGGGCAGCCCATGCTGGACCTGTCGCTGTTTCGCTATCCGCGTTTCGTGGGCGTGCAGTTGCTGGCGGGTGCGCCGGCCTATGCCTTCGTGGTGCTGCTGGTGCTGCTGCCGGTGCGCTTCATCGGCGTGGAGGGCATGGGGCCGCTGCAGGCGGGGCAGCTGATGTTTGTGCTGTCCCTGCCCATGCTGTTCGTGCCGTTGCTGGCGGGCTGGCTCACGCGCTGGGTTTCGGCCGCGCTGCTGTGCCTGGCGGGGTTGCTGGTGTGCGCGGCGGGCCTGCTGTGGCTGGGCGGGTGCGCGCCGGGCACGGCCTTTGCGCAGATGGCGCCTCCGCTGCTGCTGATCGGCCTGGGCATCGGGCTGCCCTGGGGTTTGATGGATGGCCTGGCCGTGAGCGTGGTGCCCAGCGAGCGCGCCGGCATGGCCACAGGCATTTTCAGCACGGTGCGCGTGGCGGGCGAGGGCATGGCGCTGGCGCTGGTGGGCGCGGGCCTGGCGGCACTGCTGTCATGGCGGCTGTCGGCACTGGCTGCCCCACTGGCGCCGCAGGCGCTGGCGGCCACCGGCCCGGCCGCGCAGTTGCTGGTGACGGGTGATCTCGCCGGCGCGCTGTCGCTGCTGCCCGGCCTGCCTGCATCGGCCGTGCTGGCCGCGTATGGCCAGGCCTTTTCCACCTTGCTCGATGTGCTGGCCGGCATCACCGTGCTGACGGCGCTGGGCGTGTATGCCTTCTTGCGGGCCGGCACGCACGCAAGCACGGACATGGCACATGCCTGACAATCGCGGGTTTCACTCAGCCGCCAGCCGCTTCCAGTCATGTCCGAGGAATCCCAGAACAACGCGCCCCAGACCCCCTATGAATGGATCGGCGGCGAGCCCAGGGTGCAGGCCCTGGTGGACCGTTTCTACGATCTGATGGACCTGGAGCCCGGCTATGCCGAACTGCGTGCCGCCCATGGCAGCACGCTGGCCGACGCGCGCCAGAAGCTGTTCTGGTTCCTGTGCGGCTGGCTGGGCGGCCCTGACCATTACCAGGAACGCTTCGGCCATCCGCGCCTGCGCATGCGCCACATGCCGTTTTCCATCGGCATCCTGGAACGCGACCAGTGGGTGGCCTGCATGGACCAGGCCATGGGCGAGACCGGCGTGCCCGAGGAGTTGCGCGTGCGCCTCAAGGCCAGCTTCATGAACACGGCCGACTGGATGCGGAACCGGTAGCAGGTGGCTGCCCCCGGCGCTGCTGAAAAAAAGGGCCGGCCCCTGCGGGAGGCCGGCCCAAGCAGCAATCGGAGCCGGTGTCAGAGCTTCTCGTCGCGCATGTAGTACCAGTGGTACAGGAACCGCTGCCCCAACCGGCGAAACGGCGCAAACGCGGGCGAACGCACCATGTTGAAGACGTTCGGATACTCCAGCTCCGAGTTGTAGATGGGCAGCTCGAAGGTCTTGCTCTGGCGGCCTGCGATGCGCTCGGCCATGCGACGGCCCGCGTGGGCCGAGAAGGAGACGCCGTTGCCGCCATAGCCCACGGCGTAGAAGATGCTCTGGCCCGGGTCGGGCTGGAAGACGCGCGGCATCATGTCGTGGCTCACATCGACCCAGCCCCACCAGGAGTAGTCGATGGTGATGCCCTTGAGCGCCGGGAACTTGCGGTGCAGGCCGTCCACCAGTTTGGCCATGTGGATGGGGTTGGGCGCATCGGCACCCGTGACGGCGCTGCGGCTGCCGATCTGCACGCGGTTGTCGGGCAGGCGGCGGTAGTAAAAGCGCAGCGTGCGCGTGTCGGTGATGACCTGGGTGGTCTTGAAGCCGGTGGCCTCCAGCTCCTGCTCGGTCAGCGGCCGCGTGACCAGCGAGTTCGAGAGGATGGGCATGATCTTGGAGCGCAGGCTGCCATGCAGGGCGTTGCTGGTGTAGCCGCCCGTGGCAAAGCCCACGGCGCGCGCCCGCACGGTGCCGCCGGGCGTGCGCAGGTGGTGCACGCCGTTGCGCGTCTCGACGCCCAGCACCGGGCTGGCCGGGTGCACCTTGACGCCCAGCTCCCGCGCCTTGCGCAGGTAGCCGAAGGCCAGCTTGAGCGGGTGCACGCCGATGCCGTCGGGCTCGTGCATGGCGCCATGGCTGTCGGCATCGTTCACATAGTCGCGGCGCAGCTCCTCGGGGCTGAGCATGCGGGCGTCGTAGCCGAAGACCTCGCGCATGATCTGGGTCTCGTTGCGCAGGAAATCGAGCTTCTTTTCGCGGTGGGCGATGTAGAGGTGGCCGCCGGGCTGGGGCTCGCACTCGGGGAATTCGGCCACCAGGTCCTTGAAGGTCTGGAAGCCCTCGCGGATCTCGGCGTCGAGCTTGAGCGCCACGTCCTTGCCCCAGCGTGCGATCCACTGCGAGCGGTACAGGCGCCCGCTGGCGTTCTGCCCCTGGCCGCCATTGCGGCTGGTGCAGCCCCAGGCGGTCTGGTTGGCGTCCAGCACCACGGCGCGGATGCCGTGCTCGCGCGCCAGGAACAGGGCCGTGGCCAGGCCCGTGAAGCCCGAGCCGACGATGGCCACGTCCACGTCCATGTCGCCGGTGACCGGGCCGTCATCGTCTGGCGGGCGTCCCGCCGTGCCGACCCAGTAAGTGGGCGCATAGCCCGTGCCGTGGCCCGGGTTGGCAGCCACCAGCGGGTCGTACTGAGGGTCGTAGGGACGCAGGTGGCTGGGGCGGATGTCCTCGGCTTTCATGGCGGATGTCTCCTGGTGCGGCGGCTTGGGATCTGCCGCTTTTTGCTATGGATTCGGTGGAATGGGGCCAGTGCCGGCGAGCCCTGCAAGGCGGTGCACCGACGATGGAATCAGCATAGCCAGCAGGCCATGGAGCCAGTTAGCGCCACAGCCCAGCTTTCGATAGAGCCAGCGGCGGCCGGTGCGCGCGCCTGGACCTAACGATTGATGGCATCTGGTTCTAACGGGTCCGTGTGCCTGCTACCTACCATGGCCCATCGACATTTCGATGACGCGGCGCGGCGGCCCTGCCCGGGCCCGGCGCCGTGGGACCCACCACAGACAAGGAGACAGCATGAGCGCAGACACCAACCCTCCCGACGCACAGTTCCTGGCCCGCTTCGCCGAGGCCTGGAACCGCCACGACATCGAGGCCCTGATGGACTTCATGGCCGATGAATGCGAGTTCCACGCCGTGGCCGGCCCCGACCTCATGGGCCGCAGCTTCATCGGCCGCCAGGCCGTGCGCGAGGGCTTCCAGATGGCCTGGCAGGCCTTTCCCGATGCGGCCTGGCTCGATGGAGACCACTTCGTGCAGGGCGACCGTGGCGTGTCCGAGAGCACCTTCAAGGGCACCAAGGCCGACGGCCTGCGCGTGGAAGCGCGCATGGTGGATGTCTTCACCTTCAAGGACGGAAAGATCGCCGTGAAGAACGCCTTCCGCAAGGACCGCCCGCCGGTGGCGGCCGCCTGACGGCGCGGGGCCTTGCGGCCCCGTGCCACCGGGAACACCGGATACGCCACGGCAAGGCGCGCACCTGCGCAGCCACCACAACAGAGCATCAGCCGTGGCGCCTGAATAAAACAGGAGACAAGACATGATCGGAAATCAGCACGCCTCTTCACCGGGGCTTTCGCACGGGCTCAAGGAACGCCACATGACCATGATCGCCCTCGGTGGCGTCATCGGTGCCGGGCTGTTCGTGGGCAGCGGCGTCGTCATCAAGTCGGCCGGGCCGGCCGCGATTCTTTCCTTCCTCATCACGGGCCTGCTCGTGGTCCTGGTCATGCGCATGCTGGGCGAGCTGGCCTGCTCCATGCCCGGGGGAGGCTCGTTCTACGAGTTTGCGCGCGAGGCCTGGCGTGACCGCCCCGGCGTGGGCCGGCTGGCAGGCTTTCTGACGGGCTGGATGTACTGGTACTTCTGGGTCATCGTCGTGGCGCTGGAGGCCGTGGCCGGAGCCGACCTGGTGCGCTACTGGCTGCCCGATGTGCCCAACTGGAGCATCAGCCTGGTGCTGCTGGTGATGCTGACGCTGACCAACCTGGTGTCGGTCAAGTCCTTTGGCGAGTTCGAGTTCTGGTTCGCCTCCATCAAGGTGGCGGCCATCGTGGTCTTCCTGTTCGTGGCCGGCGTCTACGTGCTGGGCCTGACGCCCGCCTCGCAGGGCATGCACTTCGGCAACCTCACCGGCAACGGCGGCTTCATGCCCAACGGCATCGTGCCCGTGCTGACCGGGGCGGTGGCGGCCACGGGCTTTTACTTCGGCGCCGAGATCGTGACCATTGCCGCCGCCGAGACGGCCGAGCCGCAGAAGGCCGTGGCCAAGGCGACCAACTCGGTGATCACGCGCGTGCTGGTGTTCTATGTGGGCTCCATCTTCCTGGTGGCCTGCCTGGTGCCCTGGAATGCGGGCGGCATTGCCACGCCGTATGTCAGCGCGCTCAACACCATGGGCGTGCCGGCCGCCGCGCAGATCATGAATGCCATCGTGCTGACGGCCGTGCTGTCGGCGCTGAACTCGGGGCTGTATGCGTCATCTCGCATGCTGTTCGCGCTGACGCGGCGCGGCGACGCGCCCCAGGCGCTGGCCAAGGTCAGCCGCAATGGCGTGCCCACGCGGGCCATCCTGGTGGCCACGCTGTTCGGCTACGGCGCCGTGGTGATGTCCTATGTGTCGCCCGACAAGGTGTTTGCCTTCCTGGTCAACTCCTACGGCACGGTGGCGATCTTCGTCTACATCCTGATCGCCATCTCGCAGCTGCGCCTGCGCGCCCGGCTGGAGCGCGAGGCGCCCCACCAGCTCAAGGTGCGCATGTGGTGCTATCCGTACCTGACCTGGTTCGCCATCTTCGGCATGCTGTCCATCGTCATCGCCATGGCCTTCATCCCCGAGCAGCGCACGCCGCTGGCGCTGGGCGTGGCCAGCCTGTGCATTTTGCTGCTGGCCTACGCCGTGCGGCAGTTCCTGCAGCGCGGCGTGGCGCCCGTGGTGACATCGCTGTCCGAGGCTGCGCGGCCCGAGCCGCAGAAGTATTGACCCAGGGGCGACGGGACCGGCAGGGCCGGTCCCGGCCATTCCTGGCGTTACTTCTCGGGCTGCTCCTCACGGATCGCATCGGCCAGGGCCTTCACGCCCTGGCCGATGTCGTTGGCGGGTATGGATTGGTAGCCCATGCGCATGTAGCTGCCGGGCGTGCCCGGGCGGGCGAAGAACACATCGCCGGGCTCGATGAGCACGCCGTGCGCTGCGGCGCGCTGCGCCAGGGCTTCGACAGGAATGTGGTCGGGCAGTTGCACCCAGCACGAGCCGCCGCCGCGCACGGGCGTGATGCGGCAGCCGGGCGCATGCTCGGCCATGGCGGCCGTCAGCGCCGCGTGCCGCTCCTTCTGCGCCTGGGCCAGGCGCCGCTGCTGGGCCTCGTAGTGGCCCAGGGAGATGAACATGGCCAGCGTGCGCTGCACGAAGGTGGCGGGGTGGCGGATCATGAGCCGGCGCAGTGCGCGCAGCTCGCGGATCAGCTCGGGCGCCGCCACGATGTAGCCCACGCGCAGGCCCGGCGCCAGGCTCTTGGACAGGCTGCCCACGTAGATCACGCGGTTGCTGCGGTCCAGGCTCTTGAGTGCCGGGATGGGCTGGCCGTCGAAGCTGCTCTCGCTCTCGTAGTCGTCCTCGATGAGGATGATGTCGTGCGCCTCGGCCATCTCCAGCAGCGCCTCGCGCCGGGCCAGCGGCATGGTCACGCCCGTGGGGCACTGGTGGCTGGGCGTCACGTAGAGGTAGTCCAGCTGGCGCAGCAGCGGCGTGACCGGCAGGCCCTGGCCGTCCACCGGCAGCGGGATGACCTGGGAGGTGCGGCTGCTGAAGATGTTGCGCGCGTCGGGGTAGCCGGGCTCCTCGATGCCCACGGCCGTGCCCTCGCGCATCAGCAGGTCGGCCACCATGTAGAGGGCGTGCTGCGCACCCACGGTGATGATCAGCTCGTCGGCCGAGGCCCAGACGCCGCGCCTGGGCAGGATCTTGGTCTGCACCTGCTGGATCAGCATCTCGTCGTCGCGCGCGATCTGGTCGGGCGCCCACTGGCGTATGTCCAGCACGCCCAGGGCCTTGAGGCAGCATTCGCGCCAGGCGGCCGTGGGAAACAGCTCCTTGTCGAACTGGCCGTACAGGAAGGGATAAGGGTAGCGCTGCCAGTCCTCTTCCTTGACGATGCTGCGCTGCTGGCTGGGCAGCAGCCACAGGCGCCGCGACCAGTCGGTGCGGCGGCCTTCGCCAGGGGGGCTGCTGGCCGCAGCGCCGCCCGGCGTGCGCCCCTTGAGTACGTCGGGATGGATGAAGTGGCCCTTGCGCTGGCGGCTCAGCAAAAAGGCTTCCTCGGCCAGCTGCTGGTAGGCCAGCACCACGGTGATGCGTGCCACGCCCAGGTGGCGCGCCAGCTCGCGGCTGGAGGGAATGGATTCGCCGGGTGCGAGGATGCCCGAGAGGATGGCATCGACCAGCATCTCGCGGATCTGGCCCTGCAGGCTCAGGGAGGGGCGGGCGCTGCGGCGAAACAGCTGCCCCCACATGGCGCCCTCGGGCGGTTGCGGCTGCGTGGCCGCGCGCTTGTCTGTCATGTCTTGTCGTTTCCGCCGCTGCGGCGGGCCGCTCGCTGTGTTTGTCTCCCGCGCAGGTGCAGGGCAGGGCCTGCATCCGCGACCGGCCAATATAGGCCAGCGCGGTGCGCCACGGGGCCCGGAGTTTGCGATGGTTGCAATTTTTGCGGAGAGGCCAGAAATTGATATACAATCGTTGTCTTGGCGGCTGTAGCTCAGCTGGATAGAGTACTTGGCTACGAACCAAGGGGTCGTGGGTTCGATTCCTGCCAGCCGCACCAAAACGACAAGCCTCAGAACTGCAAAGTTCTGAGGCTTTTTCGTTTCAGGCGCCCGCACAGGCCCGCACAGAGGCCGTGGCCATGGTTCAGGCGCTGGTCAACGGTTATTTTTCGATATTTTCATGGTTTTCCGTAGGCGTTCAAAAAGCACGCTATAATTCGAAGCTTGGCGGCTGTAGCTCAGCTGGATAGAGTACTTGGCTACGAACCAAGGGGTCGTGGGTTCGATTCCTGCCAGCCGCACCAAAACGACAAGCCTCAGAACTGCAAAGTTCTGAGGCTTTTTCGTTTGTGCCCAGTTGGTGTCGAGGTTTGTTCGGCGTCTTCGCCTGCTGCGGTGATCTGTGTGAAGATCGGCTCCCTATGAGCAAGGCTTTCACCAAGGAATCCGACGGCGACGACGATGATGAAGTCGGCCTGCCGCCCTTGCCGCCGGGCGGCAAGAACTACATCACGCCCCAGGGCTTCGCGCGGCTCAAGGGCGAGCTGCTGGACCTGATCGACAACGAGCGCCCGCGCATCGTGGAGATCGTGCACTGGGCGGCCAGCAATGGAGACCGCTCCGAGAACGGCGACTATCTGTACGGCAAGAAGCGCCTGCGCGAGATCGACCGGCGCATCCGCTTCCTGACCAAGCGGCTGGAGATCGCCGAGGTGGTCGATCCCTCCGTGCATGCCGGCAGCGAGCAGATCTACTTCGGCGCCACCGTCACCTACGTCGATGACGAAGGCGAGGAGCGCACCATCACCATCATGGGCATCGACGAGGCCGACAGCGCACGCCAGCAGGTCAGCTGGATCGCACCCGTCTCGCGCGCCCTGCTCAAGGCCCGTGTGGGCGACGAGGTGGCCCTGCCCACCCCCGCAGGTGTGCGCACGCTGGAAGTGCTGGACGTCACCTACCCGGAGCCGGGCAGCGCCGCCGGGTGAGCGTTCAGGGCTGCAGTTTCTGCAGCAGCTCCAGCGTGGGATAGCCGTCGGCCACCAGGCCCTGGCTTTGCTGGAACTGGCGCAGGCCCGCGCGCGTGGCCGGGCCCATCACGCCATCGGCCGTGCCGGCTGAAAATCCCCGTTCGTTGAGCGCGGCCTGCAAGGCGCGCAACTGCTCGCGCGACAGCGGTGCCAGATCGCGTGGCCAGGCCGCCTGCACGCCCGGGCCGCCGGCCAGTTGCTGCGACAGCAGGCCCACGCCCAATGCGTAATTCACGGAGTTGTTGTAGCGCAGGATGGTGCGGAAGTTGGCGCCCACCATGAAGGCCGGGCCACGCGCGCCGGCCGGTGCGATCACGCTGGCATCGGCCATGGCGGGCAGGGCGGAGCCGTCCACGGCCTGCACGCCCTCGGCCGCCCATTGCGCGCTGTCCTGGCGCACGCTGGTCTCGGCGCGTGCATGGTCAAAGCCTGCCGGCAGGCGCACTTCCACGCCCCAGGGCTCGCCCGTCTTCCAGCCCGAATGGGCCAGGTAGTTCGCCGTGGAGGCCGTCACATCGGGCAGGCTGCCCCAGATGTCGCGGCGGCCATCGCCATCGGCATCCACCGCATAGGCCAGGAACACGGAGGGCAGGAATTGCGTGTGGCCCATGGCCCCCGCCCAGGAGCCGATCATGTGGGCCGCATCGATATCGCCGTTGTCGATGATGCGCAGGGCTGCAAGCAGCTCCTTTTGCGCCCAGGCGGCGCGCCGGCCGTCAAAGGCCAGCGTGGCCAGCGCATCGACCGTGGGGAAGTTGCCGAAGTTGCCGCCGAAATTGCTTTCCATGCCCCAGATGGCGGCGATCACCTCGGCCGGCACGCCATAGCGCTGGCTGGCCGACTGCAGCGGTGCAGCCGCTTCGCGCAGCTTGGCGCGGCCCTGGGCAATGCGCTGGGCGGATACGGCGCTGTCCAGGTACTGCCAGGGCGTGCGCGTGAATTCGGGCTGCGAGCGGTCCAGCTGCACCGCGCGCCGCTGCAGCCGGGCCGGCTCCAGCGCGCTGCTCACGGTCTTGGCGGAGATGCCGGCCTCCAGCGCCTTGCGCGCAAAGTCCCGCTTCCAGGCCTCGAAGCTGGCGGCCTCGGCCTGCTGGGACGCCTCTTGCGCGCCGCTTGCCTCGGCAGCAGGCGCTGCGGCCGGGCCGGCCTGTGCCGCCGCGGCAGGGGCGGCCGCAGCCGTGGAGTTTGCCGCAGCGGAAGCTGGCGCTGGCACCGGCGTGGGCGCAGGTCGGGAGGCGCAGCCGGCCAGCAGAGCGGCAGTCAGGGCGGTGGCCAGTCCGGCGCGGGTCAGCATGTGGGGGCCGTTGGCGTTGCTGGGGACGGGGGCGGTGGCATGTGCGTGGGGCATGCAGCCATTGTCTCCGCTGCGCCCTGGCGCTGAATGCAACACGGTGTTTCCGCGCCAAGCCATCCATGGATCGCTATGCTGTGCTCCCATGACTGCTGCACCATCGCCCTCCCTGTCCCCGCCTGTGCAGGATGCCGCGCAGGCGCTGCGTGCCCTGCTGCGCCCTGGCCAGCGCTGGCTGGTGCTGACGGGCGCAGGTTGCAGCACAGGCTCGGGCATTCCGGACTACCGCGATGCGGCGGGGCAGTGGAAGCGGCCCCAGCCCGTGACGCTGCAGGCCTTCATGGGCAGCCATGCCACGCGCCAGCGCTATTGGGCGCGCAGCCTGCTGGGCTGGCCCGTGATGGCGCAGGCCCGGCCCGGCCCGGCCCATGAGGCGCTGGCGCTGCTGCAGCAGCGCGGATGGATGGCCGGCCTGGTCACCCAGAACGTGGATGGCCTGCATACGGCGGCAGGCAGCGAGGGTGTCATCGACCTGCACGGCCGCATTGCCGCCGTGCGCTGCATGGGTTGTGGCGCCGGCATGGAGCGCGCCGCGCTGCAGGCCATGCTGCTGGAGCGCAACCCCGGCTGGGCCGGCCTGAGCGCCCAGGCCGCGCCCGACGGCGATGCCGACCTGGAGGGGCGCGACTTCAGCCGCTTCGACGTGCCGGCCTGCCCGCACTGCGGCGGCGTGCTCAAGCCCGATGTGGTGTTCTACGGGGAAGGCGTGCCCAGCCAGCGGGTGCAGGCCGTGCGCGCCATGCTGCAGCAGGCCGGCGGGCTGCTGGTCGCCGGTTCTTCGCTGATGGTGTATTCAGGCCTGCGCTTCGCGCATGAGGCCGTGGCCCAGGGCAAGCCGGTGGCCGCCATCAACCAGGGCCGCATGCGCTCCGAGGATTTGCTGGCCCTCAAGATCGAGCAGGACTGCGGCCCGTTTCTGCAGCAGCTGGCCCAGGACCTGGCGCAATGAAAAAGCCCCGCAGGAGCGGGGCAGTGTTCATCAGGGGATGACGCGCGATGCGCGCACCACCGAATGCACGCGGCGCAGGTTGCGCAGCGCGGACTCCACCTGCTGGTTGTCGTGCACCGAGATCACGAAGCACAGGTCCGTGGTGCTCATGGCGGCCTCGTCGGCCATGTCCACGCGCAGGATGTCCACCTCGGCGCCGGCCAGCTCGGCTGCCACGCGGGCGAGCACGCCCTTGCCGTTGTTGACGGTGACGACGATGCGGGCCTCGAAAAGGCGCGCGGCATCGATGTCATCTGCCCATTCCACGACAATGAAGCGGTCGCTGTCCTTTTCCTGCAGGCGCTGTGCGATCTTGCACTGCGCGTGGTGCACGATCAGGCCTTCGCCGCTGCCCAGATAGCCCACGATGGCGTCGCCCGGCACGGGCCGGCAGCACTGCGCGTAGTGGATGGAGCCCTGGTTGGAGCCGTCCAGCAGCACGGCGCCCTGGAAGGGCCGGTTGCTGGCATTGAAGCGTTCGCGCGTGAGCAGCAGGGCGTCGGGCCGGTGGCCGTGGCGCGCCATCAGCGCCGTCAGGCGCGAGGCCACCAGCGATGCAATGCGCCGGCCCATGCCGATGTCCACCATCAGGTCGGCGCGGCTGCGGCTGCCTGCCATGCGCAGCACTTCGTCCCACAGCGCCTGGTTGGCTTCATCGGCCGGCGGCACGGCGTCCATGCCTTCGGCGCGCATGGCCTGGGCCAGCAGGTTCTCGCCCAGGCGTGCCGATTCGCTTTGCGCGGCCGACTTCAGGTAATGGCGGATCTTGGAGCGCGCGCGGCCGGTCTTGACGAAGCCCAGCCAGGCCGGGTTGGGCGTGGCGTCTTCGGAGGTGACGATCTGCACCACGTCGCCGCTCTTGAGTTCGGTGCGCAGCGGCACTTCCTCGTTGTTGATGCGCGCGGCGGTCATGTGGTTGCCGACCTTGCTGTGGATCGCATAGGCGAAGTCCACCACGGTGGCACCGCGCGGCATGGCCATGATCTCGCTCTTGGGCGTGAACACGTAGACGGCGTCGGGGAACAGGTCCACCTTGACGTGGTCCCAGAACTCGGCGGCATCGCGCGTCTCGTTCTGGATGTCCAGCAGCGATTGGAGCCACTGCGTGCCCAGCTGCTCGGAATCGTGGCCGGGCTGGGCCTTGTAGAGCCAATGGGCGGCCACGCCGGCCTCGGCGACGATGTGCATTTCCTCGGTGCGGATCTGGAACTCGATGTTCACGCCCGAGGGGCCCACCAGCGTGGTGTGCAGCGACTGGTAGCCATTGTTCTTGGCAATGGCGATGTAGTCCTTGAAGCGGCCCGGCATGGGCTTGTACATCTGGTGCAGCACGCCCAGCGCCGTGTAGCAATCGATCACGCGCGGCAAGATGATGCGAAAGCCGTAGATGTCCGTCACCTTGGCAAAGCTCAGCTGGTTCTTCTCCATGCGCAGATAGAGCGAATACAGCGTGCTTTCACGGCCGGCAAGGCGGGCCTGCAGCCCCGCGCCGGCAAACTCGGCATTGACCTCGTCCTGCACGCGCTGGACCAGGTCGCGGCGTCGCTTGCGCGAGCGGGCGATGGCTTTTTCCAGCGTGGCGTAGCGCCAGGGATGCAGATGGCGGAAGGCCAGGTCCTGCAGCTCGCGGTAGGTCTGGTTCAGCCCCAGGCGGTGGGCGATGGGTGCGTAGATCTCCAGCGTTTCCGACGAGATGCGGCCCCACTTGCTGCGCGGCATGTCGCCCATGGTGCGCATGTTGTGGGTGCGGTCGGCCAGCTTGATCAGGATTACGCGCACATCGCGCGCCATGGCCAGCAGCATCTTGCGGAAGGATTCCGCCTGGTTCTCTTCGCGCGTGTTGAACTGCAGCTTGTCCAGCTTCGTGAGGCCGTCGACCAGCTCGGCCACGTCCTGGCCGAAGCGCTGGGCGAGATCGGCCTTGGTGACGCCGCAGTCTTCCATCGCATCGTGCAGCAGCGCGGCCATCAGGGCCGGGGCGTCGAGCTTCCAGCTCGCGCACAGCGCCGTGACCGCGATGGGATGGGTGATATAGGGTTCGCCGCTGCTGCGCCACTGGTCGCTGTGGGCCTGGTCGGCGAAGGCATAGGCTTCGCGCACCTGCTCGATGCTGGTGGCATCCAGGTATCCCAGGTGCTCCATCAGTCCGGCAAAGGCATTGGCCGACACGGCGGTTGCCTGCTCTGCAGACATGCGCTCGGGCCGGGGTGGCGGTACGGGATCAGAGGGGGCTGTGAACGAAGTCAAGGCCGCTTTCATGACTTAAATGTAGCGTGCATGCTGGTTTGTGCAGGCTTCATGTAAAAAAAGCACCGCTGTGCGGTGCTCTTTGTGGGGCCATTGTGTTGCTTTGCAGCAAATCAGCCCGGAACCTTCTTCAGCATCTCGATGCCGACCTTGCCTTCGGCGATCTCGCGCAGCGCGGTGACGCCGGGCTTGTTCTTGGTTTCGATCTTGGGCGTGTGACCCTGGCTCAGCATGCGTGCGCGGTAAGTGGCGGCCAACACGAGCTGGAAGCGGTTAGGGATCTGCTCCAGGCAGTCTTCAACAGTGATGCGTGCCATCAGGATCTCCGGGAAACGTCAGTTGGGTTCAGAAATATTGAGAGACTCGAAGGTCTCTGCGCGGCGGCTGCGCTGAGCCGCATACTTGAGGCGCTGTGCGTGGATGATCGTCTTGAGATCAAACAGTGCGCTCTCGAACAATTCGTTGATTATAACGAAGTCGAATTTCGCCACCTGGGCCATCTCCTCGGCCGCGTTCTTCAGGCGCAGCTCGATCACCTCGGGCGCGTCCTCGCCCCGGTTTTCCAGGCGGGCACGCAGCTCGTCCCAGCTGGGCGGCAGGATGAAGATCAGCACGGCGTTCGGAAACGCTTGCTTGACCTGCAGTGCGCCCTGGTAGTCGATCTCCAGCAGCACGTCGGTGCCGACCTGGATGCGCTCTTCCAGCGCCTTCTTGGCCGTGCCGTAGCGGCGGCTGTGCACGTTCGCCCATTCGACGAAGGCGTTGTTCGACACCATGGCGTCGAACTCCTGGTCGGAGACGAAGTAGTACTCGCGGCCGTGCTTTTCCTGGCCACGCGGCGCGCGCGTGGTGTGGGAGACGGAAGGGGAGACGCGCGCATCGAACTCGCGCAGCGCGCGCACCAGGCTGGACTTGCCGGCCCCGCTGGGGGCCGAGACGACAAAGAGGTTTCCGGGGTAATCCATGGAATTTTGCGCAGTGTGTTCACGCATGGGCATCTGTGTTGGGCTTATTCGATGTTCTGCACCTGCTCGCGCATCTGCTCGATCAGCACCTTCATGTCCACGCTGATGCGGGTCAGCTCCAGCGTGGCGGACTTGGAGCCCAGCGTATTGGCTTCGCGGTGCAGTTCCTGGATCAGGAAGTCCAGGCGCTTGCCGATCTCGCCGCCCTTCTTGAGCAGGCTCTGGATCTCGTCCAGGTGCGAGTCCAGGCGGGTGACTTCCTCGGCCACGTCGATGCGGATGGCAAAGGCGGTGGCCTCGGTCAGGGCGCGGTCCTGGGCGGCTTCGGGCGCCACGGCGCCTTCGGCCAGGGCCATCGCTTCCTTCCAGCGCTCCATGAAGCGCAGGCGCTGCTGCTCCACGAGCTGGGGCACCAGGGGCGTGGCATCTGCCGCGAGCTTGCGCAGCTGCGCGATGCGGTCCAGCAGCATGGTGGCCAGGCGCTTGCCTTCGCGGGCGCGGGCCTCCAGCAGTTCGGTCAGGGCCTGCTCTGCCAGCGTGGGCAGCACGCTGCTCCAGTCAACGGCCGAGTTGCCGCTGCCGCTGGCCAGGCGCAGGGCGTCGGAGACGGACAGGCTGCGGGCGTCGGGCAGCCAGGACTGGACAGTGTCCTGGAGCATGGCCAGGCGCTGCAGCATGGCGGTGGAGGGGTCGGGCAGGGAGTTGCCGTCGTCGTTGTCGATGGCGGCGCGCACCTCGACCTTGCCGCGCTTGAGGCGGGCGGTCAAAAGGGCCCGCAAGGCTGGCTCATGCGCGCGCAGTTCGTCGGGCAGGCGGAACGAAAGATCCAGGAAGCGGCTGTTGACCGAGCGGATCTCCAGACCGAGCCGGCTGTTGCGGCCCGACGCTCCACCATCTTCTTCGGACGCGCCGTGCTGGGCACTGGCGTATCCGGTCATGCTGTAAACTGGCATTGGACTTTTGATGGATGCTTGCAATTGCCCGATTATCCGGGTTTCGCCCCATCCCTGAGACTCACCGGAGAAAAATGTCTTCCAAGATCAAGCCGGCGCCATTGCCGCCAGGCAGCACGATCGGCGGCTATCGGGTGGTGCGCAGGCTTGCTTCCGGCGGTTTCGGCGTCGTTTACCTGGCCTTGGATGCAGAGGGCAAGCAGGTGGCGATCAAGGAATACCTGCCCGCCTCGCTGGCCACCCGTGCCCCCGGAGAGCTGCAGCCCGCCGTGGCGCCCGAAAAACTTTCGCTGTACCGCCTGGGCCTCAAGAGCTTCTTCGAGGAAGGGCGTTCACTGGCGCAGATCTCGCACGCTTCCGTGGTCAGCGTGCTCAATTTCTTTCGCGAGAACGAAACCGTCTACATGGTGATGAACTACCTGGAGGGTGCCACCCTGCAGGACTTCGTCGTCACCGCGCGCGAGCTCAAGGCCGAGAAGGTGTTCCGCGAATCGACCATTCGCTCGCTGTTCGATGAGGTGCTGCGCGGCCTGCGCATCGTGCACCAGCACAAGATGCTGCACCTGGACATCAAGCCGGCCAACATCTTCATCACCAATGACGACCGTGCCGTGATGATCGACTTCGGCGCGGCGCGCGAGGTGCTGTCCAAGGAAGGCAACTTCATCCGCCCCATGTACACGCCGGGCTTTGCCGCGCCCGAGATGTACCGCCGCGACGCATCGCTGGGGCCCTGGACCGACATCTACGCCATCGGCGCCTGCATCTATGCCTGCATGCAGGGATTTCCGCCCAACGAGGCGCCGCAGCGCCAGGACAAGGACCGGCTCACGCTGGCGCTGACCAAGCTGCGCGGCGTGTATTCGGACAATCTCATCGAGGTGGTCGAGTGGTGCATGGCCGTGGACCCGGGATCGCGTCCGCAGTCGGTTTTTGCGCTGCAAAAGGAGTTGAGCCGCGAAGGCGAGCGTCGCTACACCAAGCTCAGCGTCTCCGAGCGCATGCGCCTGCAGCTGGACACGCTGGTGACCGACGCCAAGAAGAACATGCAAAAGATCAGCGGCGCAGCGGGCCTGCCAGCCGTGGGCCAGGAGCGCAAGCCATGAGGTTTTCGGTATTCCAGCTGAGCCGCCGCGGCGGCCGTGCGCTCAATGAAGACCGCATGGGTTACTGCTACACGCGGGAAGCCGTGCTCTTCGTGCTGGCCGACGGCATGGGCGGCCATCCCGAAGGCGAGGTCGCCGCGCAGCTGGCGCTGCAGGTGATGTCCGTGCATTTCCAGCGCCAGGCCAAGCCGCTGCTCGAAGATCCGCAGGGCTTTCTGGTCGATGCGCTGCTGCACGCGCACCGGCAGATCCTGCGCTATGCCAGCGCCAAGGGAATGATCGACACGCCGCGCACCACGCTGGTCGCCGCCGTCATCCAGAAGGGCAAGATCACCTGGATCCATTGCGGCGACTCGCGCCTGTACCTGGTGCGCGGCGGCGAGCTGCTGGTGCGCACGCGCGATCACTCCTATCTGGAGATGGGCGAGATCGCGGCCCAGCTCAAGACATCGAGCCGCAACGTGCTGTTCACCTGCCTGGGCTCTCCGTCCAAGCCCATCTACGACGTGACCGAGCCGCGCCGGCTGGAGCAGGGCGACAAGCTGCTGCTGTGCTCCGACGGCCTGTGGGGCAGCGTGGACGAAGGGCACCTGCTGCGCACCCTGCACGGCCGCACCGTGTCCCAGGCCATTCCCCAGCTGGTCGATACGGCGCTGCGCAATGCGGGCGATGCCAGCGACAACGTCACGGCCATTGCCATGGAGTGGGAGACGCCAGACGCCTTCGAGTCCACCATGGGCATCTCCACCCAGGACATCGAGAACGACGCGTTTGAATCCACGATCCAGGGCGGGGCAATCGAAGACCTGGAAGATGAGCTCGACGACGCGGCCATCGAGCGCTCCATCGCCGAGATCAACGAAGCGATACGCCGCTCGGCCGAGCGCCAGTTCAAGCGCTGACCGCCGCTGCCGGCCCGCGGCAGCGGTGCCGTTGGCGCGCATGGACTACCGAACCTATTGACGACAAAGGGCGCACGGGCGCCCGACTGGATTTCTACGATGAAGATTGTGTTGGCCTCCAACAACCGCGGCAAGCTCGCCGAGCTGCAAGCCATGTTCGCCCCGCTGGGGGTGGAGCTGATCCGCCAGGGCGACCTGTTCGAGGGCGAGGCGCCCGAGCCGCATTGCACCTTCGTGGAGAACGCGCTGGCCAAGGCCCGTTTCGCAGCCGAGCGCACCGGCCTGCCCGCCATTGCCGACGACGCCGGCATGTGCGTCTCGCACTTCGGCGGCCTGCCGGGCGTGGATACGGCCTACTACTGCACGCAGTTCGGCTACGAGAAAAGCGATGACAACAACGTGCGCGCCCTGCTGGAGCAGATGCAGGGCGTGGCCGACCGCCGCGCCGCCATGGTCAGCACCCTGGTGGGCGTTCGCAGCGCAAAGGATCCCGAACCGCTGATCGCCATGGGCCGTGTGCAGGGCGAGATCACCACCGAGCGCCGTGGCACGCAGGGCTTCGGCTTCGACCCCGTGATGTACATCCCCGAGCTGGGCCAGACCTTTGCCGAGATGGACCCGGCCGTGAAGCACGCGCACAGCCACCGCGGCCGCGCCACGCTGCAGATGATCGAACTCGTGCGCGAGCGCTGGGTGCGATGATTCCCATCCAGCCCCAGGATGCGGCCGCCGGCGCCCAGGCCGCCGTGCAGCGCGACATCCAGCACTACATGCGCCCCGGCACGCTGCAGCTGGGCAGCCTGCCGCCGCTGTCGCTGTACGTGCACCTGCCCTGGTGCATACGCAAGTGCCCGTACTGCGACTTCAACTCGCACGAGCACGGCCGCGACGGCCCCGAGCTGCCCGAAGACCGCTACATCGACGCCCTGGTCGCCGACCTGGAAAGCGCGCTGCCGCTGATCTGGGGCCGCACGGTGCACAGCATCTTCATCGGTGGCGGCACGCCCAGCCTGTTCGCGCCCGAGTCCATCGACCGGCTGCTGGCCGCCATCCGCGCGCGCCTGCGCATGGAGGCCGATTGCGAGATCACCATGGAGGCCAACCCCGGCACCTTCGAGACCGACCGCTTCCGCGCCTTTCGCGCGGCCGGCGTCACGCGGCTGTCCATTGGCGTGCAGAGCTTCGACGACCGCTTCCTGCAGGCCGTGGGCCGCGTGCACGACGGCGCCCAGGCGCGTGCGGCCGTGCGCGAGGCGGCCGACAGCTTCGAGACCTTCAACATCGACCTGATGTACGCGCTGCCCGGCCAGACCGAGCTGGACCTGGCGCGTGACCTGGACGTGGCCCTGTCCTTCGCGCCGCCGCACCTGTCGGTCTATCACCTGACCATCGAACCCAATACGTATTTCGCCAAGTTCCCGCCGGCCATTCCCGAGGACGACCTGGCCTACGACATGCTGGACCGCATCACCGCGCGCACCGCCGCCGCAGGCATGCAGCGCTACGAGATCTCGGCCTATGCGCGCGAGGGCCACCAGTGCTGGCACAACCGCAACTACTGGCAGTTCGGCGACTACCTGGGCATTGGCGCGGGCGCGCACAGCAAGCTCAGCTTTGCCCACCGCATCGTGCGCCAGGTGCGCTTTCGCGATCCCGCACGCTACATGGACCAGGCCCTGGCCGGCGCGCCACTGGCGCAGGACGGCGAGGTGCGCCGCGCCGACCTGCCCTTCGAGTACATGCTCAACGCGCTGCGCCTGCGCGAAGGCTTTGCGCTGCAGGACTTCATGGAGCGCACGGGCCTGCCGCTGTCGTCCATCGCCAAGGGGCTGGATGCGGCACAGGCCAAGGGCCTGATCACGCGCGACCTGGGCCGGGTGGTGCCCACGGAGCGGGGTTTTGACTTCCTCAGCGACCTGCAGGAGCTGTTCCTGGCCGAGTGAGCGGGCCGACGACGATTGAAAAAGGACGCCTCGGCGTCCTTTCTTCATCCAGCGCCACCGCGCAATCGGTCGGCGATCAGCCGCAGCGCACGGCCACGATGCGGCCTGTGCCGTCGACCACCAGGTTCAGGCGTTCCTGATTGAACTCCATCGTCGTTGGCTGGCCTTCGCGCAGCACGCGGGCCATGTAGGCGCCCGACTGCTTGCGGGCGGCCTCCAGCGTGGCCGAGGTATTGCTCTTGCCCACGAAGGACTGGGCCGATGCCGCATTGCAGACCTGCACGGGGCGCGGGGCCGGTTGCGCCCCACCGCCGCTGCTGCCGCCAAAAGGATTGCTCATGCCGGCGCAGCCTGCCACCAGGGTGGTGGCGCCCAGCAGGGCCAGGGCGGCAAGGCGGCGGTGCAGGGCTGGGGTGGTGATCATCGGCATGGTCTGTCTCCTCAATTCAGGGGGTGTGTGCTGCGCAGTATCAGGGCGGGCGCTGGCGCATCGCCTCGGACAACGCCGCATACCTTAGCCGGGCTCGGGCGGTGCCATTGGCATGCGGAAGTAACAGGCGGCAGCAAAGGCATCACGAAGGCATTGCCAAGGTGCTGCCAGGGCATCACCGCCGCGCGCTGCGGCCTTCCGCGGGGGCGTGGTGGAAGACCGTGGCCTCCAGGCCCATGGCGCGTATCCTGGCCGCCGCCTGATCGGCGCTGCGCTGCTTGGCAAAGGGGCCCGAGCGCACGCGCACGATCTCGCCCTTGTTGCTGTGCAGGGTCTGGCTGAGCGTGGGCAGCTTGGCTTTCTCCAGCCGCTCCACCACGCGCCCGGCATTGGCGGCTTCAGAGAACACGCCGATGTTGATGTAGTAGTTGCCCGGCTCCAGAGCCGCCGAGGCAGGCTTGGCAGGTGCCGGGGCCTTTGCGACGGGTTCGGCAGGCTTGGCAGGCTTGGCTGGTTTGGTTTCAGCCGCCACCTTGGAGGGCTTGGCGGGCGCTGGAGTGGCTGTGTGTACGGACGCTGGTGCAGGTGCAGGTGCAGGCGCTTTGGCTGGCACCAACGCGGCCTTGACGGGAATGGCTGCCGCTGCAGTGGCCGCGACGGCACCCGCAGCGCCGGCCGCTGCTACTACGGGCATGGGTTCGACCGTGCCGGAGACGGTGCTGCCGGCAGCGGGCAAGGGCGCTTGCGGATCAGGGCGCGCCTCGGCCTGGGCGACTGGCTCTTGCGGCCGGGGCGTGGGTGCAGGAGTGGGGGCGGGTGTGGGCGCCGGTTCCGTCCTTGGCGTTTCAACGGCAGCTAAGGCTGCGGCGGGCGTTGGCGCCACGGCTGGTGCAGCTGGCGAAACTGGTGCAGCGGCCGGTACGGCTTCGGATGGAATCAC
>Ga0209914_1001642_pt1 | contig 21678 bp, 24 predicted proteins | sample ThiBiot_500_plan_FD_183949 | JGI IMG/M metagenome (GOLD analysis project Ga0209914, IMG submission 183949) | Wastewater bioreactor microbial communities from Cape Town, South Africa - Thiocy_cont_500_plan (SPAdes) | ecosystem: Engineered > Bioreactor > Thiocyanate-remediating > Anaerobic-Aerobic...
CACTGCCAGGCGAAGGAAAGAAACCTGGACCAGGCGGTGGTGGACAATAACCTCCGCCTGGTGGCATATAATGACCAGGTGCTCCTGGTCGATAATGAGCTTGATAATAACCTGATTGATATTGAGCTGGTTGATTATAAGTATACGTAGTAGGACCGCAACATTCTTGACCCATTGCTATTGAAATTTTATTAAACTAATAAAAATGAAGACAACAGGTAGATTATATATTGTTGGAATGTTATTACATCAACATGCACACTTTTGACTCAGTTTTGTTTAGCTTTATTTTCTGTATATCAGAAATCTATATCTCATCAACCGTATGAGTCACTGTTGATAGTATCAAGATAACAGCACAATTTTATAAAACAGAAAGAAACATCAACAGTTTTCGCTTGTCGATAACAACTAATTTAATAGAAAAGTAATTTATTTTTGTTAGTATCAACCAAAATATTTACTGGAAAGTTTATTTTAAAAAAAACAAAGTTCAACAGTATTCTTTATCATATTAAGGTGGTGGTAGTGGACAGTAGTTAGCAGGAGGTATGTGATGATGTGGATCATGATGATGATGATGGTGATGATGTGCTTCTGATGATGGTGGTGGAGGTGGTGGACAAAAGTCACCCGGTGGAGGCGGAGCATATGAACCAGATGGAGGTGGTGGTGGACAAAAATCAGCTGGTCGTAAATGCGGAGGAATATATGAACCTGACGGAGGTGGTGGTGGACAAGTACCACTTGAATTCGGAAATAGTGATGGTAAAACGGATGGTGGATGCCCTGGCTGATGAGATGGAGGTGGTGGACATATACCACCTGCTGTTGGATCTATATATGGTTGATGTCGATGATGATCTGGATTGAAAGCCATCTTTTTTGTTTAATAAATGAAATAAATTGAATTTGTGAAGATGTATTTATATATTGTGAAAAAGAGTTTATGTAGTGGAAATAAATTACGTCTTAAACTCACGTTTTTTTTCTCTTTTCGATAAAGATAAAAAAGAAAACAATAGAAAAACAGTACTCCAAGGCCTGATGAAAGACAAAATGTTCTCTTATCCATCTTCTCATCGACTGCCATACTACGGCATCTGTTGTTCTCATTCGTCAATGAACATTTTCTTCTCCTATATCTATATTGATGGCGAAAAAAATGAATGAAGCACAAAAGATAAGAGTTGTATTGAGCGGTCAAGAGTTGAGTTCAAAACAAATATGGGTTTGAAATTTGAAGATCTTCCAAATGAATTAGTTCTTCATCTTTTTCAATATCTATCAGCTGTTGATATTTTTCGTTGTTTTTCTCCATTAAACCGTCGATATTTAATTTTAATTCGCACAATTCAACCGCTTCACATTGATTTCTCTTGTCAATCTTTAAGCAAACTTGAATTAGTTTCAATTCTCAATCAGATTCGTTCGTTAAACATCTCCTCACTACGATTATCCAATCAATATAATGTTGATTTTATCTCACAATTTATTTCCTATATTCCACCTCGTCAACTTCGTCATCTTCGTTCATTATCATTGATTCATGTTGATCGTTCAATCGTCGAAAAATTTCTACATAATCAATTAAAACTAACATCTCTTTCAATCGAATCTTCCACTTGGCGATCATTTCCTCAGCATATTCTTCCACATTATCCTCAATTAACTCATTGTCATCTGTCAACACTCGATTTTTTCCATAACTGTCAATCGAATCTAACTCATCTGACATTAGATCATTGCTCAACTGACAATCTCCCACAACTGAACATCATCGTTCCAAATCTACGCTCACTAATCGTAACACTAACAAGCAATACAACGATTCATCCATCGACAATTTTCCCATCGAATTTAAAATCTTTAAAACTCAATCTTCGATCATTTCCATATTCAGAATTCGAACAATTGATGAGTCTAATCGATCATTTAGAAACTCTTTCGGTTTCATTTACTGATACTGAACATGACCTCTACTCACATGATCAATATTTACTCGGTCAAAATTGGTTTCCAATTCAAACCAAGATCGTCAATCTTCGGTTGAATATCATTGTTCATCAAACATTTGGAACGTATGACACATCGGAACTGCTCAGTAATTTCAATTGGTATTCCAGTCGACTCATTTGTCAAACACTTGAATCTTCATTTAGTTTTCATTTATTTTCATTACCATTTATCGATGAACATCTGACAATCAATCAACAAATATCATCTCATCCTCAAGATTTCGATTCAATCCATCGACTTTATTTAACATCTACGAATGCACAACTATTCGAGAATTATACTTTTCGAAATCTTCATTCACTTATTATCATTACTTCAACAATCAATCCATCATTATTCACATTTGCCAATCATCAACTTCGAACAATTGACTTACGTTTGACGTCAACCGGAAATAATTGTCAAGATTTATTCACTAAATTCATCTCACATTTGCCTTCGTCAATCGAAACTTTAATTTTAAATACAACGAGTACAAATTATCTCGTTGATTTATTGGATACAAATCATGATCTATTAGTTTATCTTAAACGACTTCATTGTTCAGTTCGAACTTGTGAACAATTCGATACATTACTCTTACTTCTCATTGAAAATTTCGAAAAGAAATCTTTAAATTTCATTACTATTTCCTCGGACATCTTAGCAAAACTTCCGAATTGGTTGTTAAAAACTCAGTTTTTAAAAAATTCGAAAATTAATTATTCGAATCGACAATGTTCAATATGGATTTAATCCAATCGTTTGTATTTTCGATACTGTTATTATTTATTTTTTTAATCTATCAAAATACATAAATTATGAAGAAGAAGAAGAAAACGTACTGTCGAAACAAAGAAAAAGAAAATTGAAACTGTTAACTAACAGAAAATAGATTAAGATCATCGAGCATGCGTTGTTTTCGAGCGAATTGTATGTATTGTTCGTAAAGATTCCGTGCCACGGTTAATAATTTTTCGGCCGAATGTCGACGACGATGTTGATCGAAATGAACGGCAATATCTTGTTGATCGAGTGTTTTCTGTTTGAATAGATACTGTCGATGTGCCGAGAGTATAGCTATGCAAAGAAATAACAGAAATGAATTGTCATCGAGAAGCCAGATTTGTATATCTCGAGGTAAACGTGTTAGCCAATCTAATGTTGTCGATTGTTGAGATGATGTTGTCGATGAAATGTTTGTTGAGAAGATTTCTGAATCAAATTCAGAGATTTCACTAAGTGAATAGGAATTTTCGAAGCCTCGTTGTTTGCATTTGGTTGAGAGAGAATTAAGATTATGATCGTATCGAATCGACGTATGAAATTGCTGTTCATCACTTGTTATTGTCGAACAGAAATCTTGGTGGTAAATACTTGATGAACGTGAACCCGACAGATTGATTTCATTTGAAGAAACAACTGAATGAGAATATTGCCGAAATTTTCTTCGATTTGATGGTTCATTTACGCATATAGGTGGACAACTCATTGTACGACGTCGATTGTCATCACTTGGCAACCTTTGTAAAGGCATTGGACAATGGATAGGAGAATTTATGTCTGGTGTAACAGGTATCAATTCTTCTTCACATAATTCAGGTGGCTCATTTTCAATAGGTAAAGTTGCCCACATAACTTCATGGACACGTAATGATTCTTTGAATGGAAATTCACGTTTACATTCTAATAAAAGCCAACGGTAAGTGAAATAAAGATTCACTAGAAAAAGAAACAGAATAAAATATACCAGAAAAGAGAGAAAGAGATTATTAACGAACCTGCATCACATGTTTCAAATAAATGCCAATAAACGGGATCATAAGCTCTTAGAAGTACGGTTAAATGCTGAAATTTCGTTGCTATAGCAATACCTTTTACCGAAAAATTCGCTCGAATACGTCTCATAATCGAACAGAAACTCAAATAAGTTAATGCTTCATCACGCATAACATACAACAATGTTGACGCATATTCATTCATTCCTACAAAATGCACACGCAAAAGCGGTCTAAAACCTCTATCGAACAAATGTCTCGAACCTTGACAGTAAGGAATCGATGGATGACTAACTGCAAATGTGACAAGAATATTGAATAGAGCTTCGATATTTGCATTCGATGCATTGTTGCTTGCAGCATAGAATTCAAATGTTCGGTCAGTACGAACAACATCCGTATGAATTGCTCGCATAATAGCACGAATTTTTTCATTTGGATGTTCAATTTTCTTCCAACGTTTTTTCAATCTAGAAATCAAAAGAATAGATTAAATGTACATTCGGTCATGATGACCTTACTCATCATATTTTTCTGTGACTTCAGCTAGGTATGTTTTTCGCTCAGTGTTTGTCATATCCATGGAACAGACGTTTAGTAAATGACGCCAGATGATAGTTCGAGCTGATGATTCGATTCCGCTTTCGTAAATCGCCTGTCGTAATTCGTTGGGATGAATTAACCGGCCTTCACCATCAAGAAATCTGTCCATGTCATCCAATCCAATAGGTTTAGCAGCACGTCGATCACTACCACCACAGATAATATCTAGATCAAGTTTAAAATATTCTTTATTTTTTGGTAAATCGAAACAAATATTTCAACATACTAATAGTTTTCTTCAATGTCGATGGTTTTTTCTGTTCAATAGGTTTGATAGTTGCGATTATTGAACTACTATCCACATTAAAACAACGGATATTCGCATTGAAATTATCGGTTGGAACTAAATCCCAATCTTCAAGACCTGAACAATATCGAATCATTCCCGAAAAATAAAATATCAATCCAAGAAAGTTTACCATCTTCTCGTTCAGTTATTTCATAACATAATCTCAGATAGGAACCGGATTTGACTTTTTTCATTGCCTCTTGAAGATCCCAATCGGACCAAATAGCTGTCGATTGTTCGAAGCCAGTCGAGGGACATTTCTCAACGGCATTGATTGTAAATTCAGTTTTAAGATCAAACGCTTGCGATATCAAACATTTCAACGTTTGGTATGAAGCAAGACTAGGATCGATACATAATTTTTTCGAATTACCATTTTCATAACCGAGAGATCTTTCGTTTCGGCTAATTTTCTGTGAAAAATAAAAAAATATAAAAAAAATAAAAGAAATTAATTTATTTACATAAACTTTGATCAATAAAACTTTCGGTTTAGCCGAACCAATGACTGACATCGACGGTAATGATGCACTATTTCTTCCCGCATTTCGCCCCTTTTTGAAAGACAAATTTTGCTTAAATTAGAAATTTATCCTCAACATTTTAGCAAATTACGCACTTTGGATTTTTTCGACAGCGACGCTGGCGCATACATCTTTATCTGACCGAAATCAACGAAGTCTAGAACACTAGTAATCTCAGTTCTTTTTCTTTCTTTCTTCGTTTTTTTTTCGTTCTTTTTCTTGTTCACCTGGCCTACCTACGCATTCATGGCTAGGACATGTGATGCCTGTTTTCTCTCTCTCTCTTTCTTCTACTGATAACCCAGCCATGCTAGATTGTTTTCTTTTTTTTTTGTTAACAAATAAAACCTACGTAATCGAGGTTTGAATATTTGAATTTTGTTTGTCATGTGTCATTAACGAGCGAGCAAATAAGAAAAAATTAATTTCAATGATGAAACGATTAGATTTTTCTTTATCAGTTGAATTCAGGGTGATAAGTACAAAACGTTCTCTTCATACGAAAACAAAATACCACCTTTTGGACTCGAAATTTGTTCGTACAAGCATGCATGATAACACCTGACCTATAGCCTTTTCCCGTTTTTCTAGGTGTTATGTTAGCTTTGCATAAACTTCGACCACATGAAACACTCATTTGAGAATTCAAAAACACAACAATCGACCTATATTTCACTTTGTGAATCATCAATTTATCAAAATATACTCGATTAAATTTCGACAATATCATAGAATTACGCTTGTGAAAATCAACAATAAACACCGGATTTACGCAAATTATTTGAGCAAGATAAAACGCTAAATTTCCCGTTAGTCACTTAGACAATCGAATTATCATCTGATAAAAATCTGTTTCAATCACATGACTATGCTGTTGTTGTTGTTATTGTTGTTATTTTTTATTATATCCACCCACTGATAATCCACTCAGCATTTCTTTTTTCTCCCTATGCATCGAGTGTGCTTGAAAAATCGTTCAAGTAGTCTATCTGTGATATTAGAAAAAGAAAATAGTCTCTTTTTTTTCAAACGAAGCAAATCTTTTGCATGCCTGTTAATTGAGAGGGAAGGAGAAGTATGAATCGATTATTTCATTGGTCTAATCTGTCCAATGAAATTAAAGTCTTAGATTTCTTAACTCGTTCGTCGAGATTATTGCAGCAAGTGCATTAACAACTTAAAAGGAAACAGTTGGAAAGAAAAAAACAAGACAATAGGTTTTCTTTTTTTTTCTCTTTCTCTCCCCTTTTTTCAACATCTAGAGACAGTCGTTTTTCTGTCTGCTTGTCGATTGTATTTAAATGTTTGTCGTCTATTTTCGACAAAGAGAAATCGATTGATTTACTTAACTGTTTTTCTTATTCATAGATTGTCAACGAAAGAAGAAGAAAAAACAACAACAACAACACACACGTACAAAGAATTTGAAATAATGAAAAATAATTAAAAAAAACATAGACAAAGTTTTATTCGATTTTCTTTTGTGATTATTTGTTTCAATGGCCAACGAGCAAGATAAACTTAATATCGATGGAATTATTCAACGATTACTCGAATGTAAGTGAACAAAATTTGTTTTGTTTTCGTTGATTTCAATTGTTTCGTTTAGTTCGTGGAGCAAAACCGAATAAAAACGTACATTTAAGCGAAAATGAAGTCCGAGGTTTATGTTTGAAATCTCGAGAGATCTTTCTCAGTCAACCGATCCTCCTCGAACTCGAAGCACCACTCAAAATCTGCGGTAGCCAATCGATTTTCGTTCGAATTCGATGTTAAAATCTCGTTCTAGGTGATATCCACGGTCAATACTACGATCTTCTTCGGTTATTCGAATACGGCGGATTTCCACCGGAGTCGAACTATCTCTTTCTCGGCGATTATGTCGATCGTGGCAAGCAATCTCTCGAAACGATTTGTCTACTCTTAGCATACAAAATCAAATATCCCGAAAATTTCTTTCTTCTTCGTGGCAATCACGAATGTGCGTCGATCAATCGTATCTACGGATTTTATGACGAATGTAAACGACGATATAACATCAAACTATGGAAGACATTTACTGATTGTTTTAATTGTCTTCCTGTTGCTGCAATAATCGACGAGAAGATCTTTTGTTGTCACGGCGGTTTGAGTCCGGATTTGCAATCGATGGAGCAAATTCGACGAATAATGAGACCGACCGATGTGCCTGACCAAGGTTTACTTTGTGATTTGTTATGGTCGGATCCTGATAAAGAAGTAAACGGTTGGGGAGAAAATGATCGAGGTGTTTCGTTTACATTCGGCGCGGAGATTGTTTCGAAGTTTCTACATAAACATGATCTCGATCTTATCTGTCGGGCTCATCAAGTTGTCGAAGATGGTTATGAATTCTTTGCTAAACGACAATTGGTGACATTGTTTTCGGCGCCGAATTATTGCGGAGAATTTGATAATGCCGGAGCAATGATGTCGGTTGACGAAACGTTAATGTGTAGTTTTCAAGTAAAGTCAAAACGAAAAAAAAAAGAAGCTATGAAATCGTTTGAATTGAACTCATTTGTAGATTTTAAAACCATCGGAAAAGAAAACCAAAGCACCGACATTAGGAAATAATCGTCCAGTTACGCCACCGCGTGGCGGCGGTAATCCCACTGCAAAAGATTCGATGATGAAAGACGGCAAAAAGCCGATCTAAACTCGTGAACAAGATATTTCAATCATGACAAATATCATTAGTTAACTACTACTATTCTCATCCCGAACGTTTTTTCTCTCTCTCTCTCGCTCCCTACCGGTTGCATAGTTTTACATCATGGATCTTTTGTATATAACAACAATTGTTTCTACAACAGACAAACAACTCTTTTTTTCTCTTCTTCGCGCTTGTTCTTTATATATCTTCTCTATGATTATCATTCATATCTATTCATTTCTCTCTCTCTCTCTCACATTTTTCTCGTCGTCTTTGTCAGTTTTTTGTTTGTTTGTTTGTTTTTTTTCTTTTTTCTTAGAGAAAAAAAGTCTCTGTTGCGCGCATGCATTCGAAACACAAGTAATCCAAAATGATCTTTACGGTCCATAAACGTCTCGATTTACCAATGGCTAAACATTCGTAGCAAAGACAGATCAAACATGTATGCGTCAATTGAATTTTCCTTTCAAAAAAAAACAACAACTAACTGTCAGCCATTTTTTCTCTTTCTTTCTTTCTTTTTTTTTTCTTGTGTGTGTGTGACTTCTATTCAAGAAGAATAAAAAGCAAAACCAAAAAAAGAAATGGGGATTTAAGTCATGAAGTTAGTTTTTGTTGATTGTTAAGATTTTTTGAAACGAGTCGATGGATCATAACGGCTCAGTAAAGATGAACGATGACGATCGTAGATTTCATAAATTCGAGGCTGTAATTGATCCGAACGTGATGGAAGACTGTATTTGCTCTCGACACGATCACGAGCTTCAACATTGTACGACATTTGCTCACGTTTATTGAAATAGAGCGCGTCATCATGTTCAAAATGAGGAATATTTGATTGATGTGCATTCTAACAAAAGTATAAATAGACAAGTTCGTTGTTCTTTGTTAAAGTTTACATTGACAATCAATTGTCGATTAGCTGCATCACGACGCCATGGTTCAATATAACGTTGAGGAATAAGGTAATGAGGAAGTGAATAGTGAGTTACTCTTGAAAGATGAAAAATGATTTTTCGATTTAACAACGAACTAATTACCGAACGGTTGATGATTTTTCGCCAGATCTATCCATTTTTGATTGAAAATATTCTAACGAACGCAATAAACACGTAGCGAGCGAGCGAGAGAGAGAAAGAAAAAGAATTTCTACTTTTACATATTTACTGAAACCGTGGTTACATAATAGCTACAGGTATTTTTCAGTCAAAGCAAGAAAAAGATGGCGTTGAGCAATTTATTTTATTATTCTTTATAATCGAATAAAAACAAAAGAGAAAATAGATGTACAAAATATTCTAATGACTAGTTAAGAAATTTCTCTTTTTAGTTTTTATTAAAAAATATTCCAAACATTGAGATTTATAATTGAATCGAGAAGATAAAAACTAATCTACGTATGTTGCAAAAGAAAAGACGACAAGTTTAGAATTTATTTTGAATTTGCTACGCCAAGTAGGGCGGTTAGTTGAGGAGCAGCATTCGATGTTTGTTCGGAATTCGATAGTTTGTATTTCGGAAAAGCCAAACCAAAACGTGTTTCAATTCCTAAAATAAACAAAAGCTAAATAATTTCATTAAGAAAAAGTATTAATTACCTTCGAAAGTTGCTTCAGCTAGACGAAATCCGCCGACATGATCGGGATTTGTCGACAGAATAATCGATGCTCGTGTTTTCGGCGAATATTGTTCTTGATCGACGTGTTTCGAGCCTTCTAATTTTCTTCCTTGAAAATCGAAATTCAACGCACGTTGAAGAAGTTCATAGGTGAGCAAAGTAAAGCCAAATTGCGGCGACGATCGAAGCATTCTCGCGCCTGCACCTTTCCACAACGCTGTCCATCCTTCTTCAGCATAGATTTTCTTGAAAGCATCGATCAATCCATCGTATTTCGTTTGTCCTTTACGTGCTTGCACTTGCAAACGTGTTTTAACAACGTCAGCCGGCGTACAAAGACCAGCAGCTGGTATGCCAGCTAATAAACCCGAAATAAACAAACTCTTCGGATCGTTGTATCCATGTTCGTCGGCGAAATACTTCTTCGTATGAGCATAGGCCGGAAAATAGATCGCTGAAAACGGAATATCACGAAGGAAACAAGCACGAGCACCTTTGTACAAACCGCGAAGACCAAGTTCGCGGATAACTTCCGATGCAGCTGGCCGACGAACCGATTGAATTTCTCCGGCGACTTGCAAACGGATTTTAACGATTTCTAAAGGATTCGTAAATGTAACTTGAGATGCGCCAGCACAACCGCCGGCAACAATTTCGGCCCAAAGCGGGATCGTTCCATCGACGTGCATCAAACGATCGCGAATGAAATCATTGACAGTTAGTTTAATAGCTTTTTCAGGAGCAACACCGACCAATTGAGGAATGAGACCTGAAGATTCGTTGTTTGAAATTGTTCTTTTGAAAGAAAAACTCGATCTTACCTCGATATAAACCGAAAACACCTTCGTATCGAACAACTTTCTTGAAACAATCGATCGAATTTCGGTACAAACGTTCGCCGACAATACTCGTACTTCGTTGATTTTGCATTCGAGTTTTCACTTGAAATTAAAAATTAGACTCTTTCAGCTTTCGATTTCACACTAGTCAACCTACCGAGATCGATCGGATAGACAGCCGTTGCACCCACTGCACCCGCAATACTGCCAAGTGCAAATCGATAACTACTTTCAAGAAGTTTCATAACGACACTTTGATGTTCGACTTTATAATGTTCGTCAACGATTTCCGATCGTAAACGATAGGGTAAAAGATGTTCATTCGCTGAAATTAAATCGAAATCCTGTAATTGAATGTATTCTTTGTCAGTCTCATGATGTTTGCTATGTGTTTTATGTAATAAATGTGTAATTGCAAAAAGAATATCGATTTGCAATGGTGTCGTACGAGGAAAATGTTGAGCTTCAGTAAGAAATTCTTCTTTCGTTATAATCGGTGATTTATAACCATGTCGTTTATTTTCAACAATCGATAGATAAATCTTTCTCATCGACTCAATATTCGATAGTAATTGTAGAAATGCTGTAAAATACGGATAAGATATTTGATTTGACGAAACAATTTCCGTCAAATTTGCCGATATAAAATCAGCTAATTGATATTGTCGTAATTCTTTGAGAATAATTTCGAAGCTTTTCAATGAAATATAACCATTATTTGAACGATCGAATTTTCGAAATGTTTGATTTGTTTGTTCATCAATAAAATCCAGTAGAATCTGTGTGAATTCCTTGTAGGTTACTTGTCGTTGTCGTTTACTTCCGAAATGTGTTGTGACAAAATCCGATTCGAAATTGAATGGAAACTCTCTGAATTGTTTTGTTGCCGAAATAATCGAACGGAAATCATCGAAAGTGATCAAACCTTGACCACAACGATCGAATAGCTGAAACGCCAGACGATACAATGAGTCCGAAGCTAACAGCAACGATTCGAAATTGATAAATTCCGTGATGGTAATCTTTTGATCTTTATTCAGATCGACTAAAGCCGAGAGAATATCGAGCGTTGTCGGGTCGATATTCTCGCCCTTCAAATAGCCTAAATAATCCTGCAAGAACTCATGTGGCGTCATGTAACGCTCGCCGAGATGTTCATGTTGAGCATATCGATTGAAAACATTCGATAGTTGTTCACGATCAACCGAAGATACAATTCGAGATTTAATCGGATCGTTGGCTGCTGTTGATGGCATTATTTATTTTCCGGAGAAATAAATATGTTGATTCGAGGAAATATGCCCTTCTCTTTTTATCGTTTTGCGTCGGCATCGCGTGTTTTGCTATGCTAGACAAACGGGAAGAAGAGGAGATAATTGATGAAAATCTGCGACATCTATTTCGGTTCGATGAAGAATTCAAAAGAAAAATAGACTATCATCGTTTTCGATAATTATTTTTCAGGTATTTTCAAAAATTAAATTACGAAAATCAATTAGAAATAATCAGCGACCTCTTTGATTGTAATTATGTTGTTTTTTTCTGTCGATTCGAGTCATTTCTAGTCTAGTTAGTTTTTTTTTGTGACGCCATTTTTCTTGATCACGCTTATCTTACCTAGGAAGACGTATTTTCGTTCGAATTCTTTTCTCTAATCTTAAGTACGCACGAGTTCGTCGTTCGAGAATTTGTCCTTTCGTGTTACCTATATAAATCTATTCGAATTTGTCTTCTAAGTTCGTATATTTCAGTTCCTTTAGAGAAGAATAACGAAAATATGGGCAAAGGTAGTCATAATACATATGCAGATGATGGCAATCGTGAACAACAACTTGATTCAGCATCATTGCCCAATGAACAACGTTTACCAACATTATCCGAAATAAAAGTCAAAATTCCGGCTCATTGTTTTCGACCGACTGTTCGTGAATCGATGACCTATGTTGTTAAGGATGTGATCTATGTTGCCCTTACATTTTTCGTTATGTTTCAATTAGAAAAACTTAACTATGGTTATATGTTTTTCCCTCTCTACTGGTGCATACAAGGTTCGATTGAATTCGATATTTGATTTAGTTAATTTTGCTACTCTTTTTGAATAGGAACTCTTTATACATCGTTTTTTGTACTCGGACATGATTGCGGACATAGTAGCTTCAGCTTCTATCCGTTATTAAACGATACCGTCGGTAGGTTTATTCATTCGAATGTAATTTGTCTTATTAACCATTGATTTTCTTTTTCCTTAAGGTACAATTTTACACACATGGATTTTAGCACCATATTATACATGGAAGGTAAATAGATGAGGATGATTGGTAGACTAAAAATAGAAATCGATTGACGTTATTTAATATTATTTGAGTATGCACCATATTTTGATATTTTTCTTTCTCTCGTTTTCTTTAGTTAACGCACAACCATCATCATAAGAATACGAATAACATCGACAAAGATGAAGTTTTCTATCCTCAACGTGGTATGCCACATGAACCATCGATTAGAGACGATATTTTCTACTGGCTTCCTGGTGTCGGTTGGTTTTACTATTTACTCTTTGGTTATACACCCCGTACAATTAATCACTTTAACCCAGTATGAACAAAAAAACATCTTGTTTTTTTTACTCTGAATAACAAAAAAAACTTCTTTATTTCTTTAGCTCGAACCATTATTCTACAATAAACATTCAGTCGGTGTCTGTCTTTCCCTTTCGTCTTATTTGGGAATGGTAAGATTGACGAAATTCCGTTTTCTTCCGGCAAATAAAATAAAACCATATGTGTCTGTTTTTCTTTCTTTCTGTCAAGTGCTATTTAATGTATCTCTATTCATGCGCATATGGCTTTCTCAGTTTAGTCGTTTATCATCTTATACCGGTGTTTCTTTTCGCATGTTACATGGTTATTATCACCATGCTACATCATACCGAAATGTAAGCCAACAAACAAAGAAAACAAAGTGAATTAGTAAATTTGAACATATTTGTTTTTCATTCATAGTGACGTCCCTTGGTATGCTGATTCCGAATGGAATAATGTTAAAGGTCAATTGTCAACAGTTGATCGTCATTATGGAGCTGTTCATTCAGTTATTCATTCGATTGGTACACATCAAATTCATCATCTTTTCACCAAAGTACCACATTACCATTTAGGTATGTTCGAAAGAGAGAAAAAAAACCGAACGATTTTCGTTTCATTTTTGTAGAAGAAGCCACGGCTAGCTTTCGTAAAGCTTTTCCTGAATTAGTTCGATACAATGAAGAACCGATTTTCAGTGCTTTCTATCGTATGGCAAGAATCTTCACTACACAACGTGGTATTGAACAAGATACTCGTGTTTTTGCTTATACAGATAAAACAAGTTAAAAGAAACAAAAATCTTTCTAATTTAAACACTGTTCCTCCTCTTGCTTATTGTTGTTCTCATTTAATAACGTTCGATTGAATGTAACACAAAAAAAAAAACAAAAAAAAAACAAACAAACAAACTAACAACTATCGTTCCTCATATTCGGTTTTCTTTTTTCCTTGTTAGCGGTTTTTTTGTATGTTTAATAAGATCATTTCGTCTTTAAACGAAACAAATAAATGTCGATGTAGACTTCACAGATATTTTTCATTTAAACCTATGATTTGCTCGCCAACATTGATTATCTCGAGATGATCGATTTCGATGCCGTGATTTATCCAAAATCAATCGACGCCAATAAGCATGCCGTAATTTTTCATACTGATAATCTTTTTTCGATGTTATTTCCTTCAATTTCGTTTGTAAAAATGAAACATTCAATTCATGATGACTATTAATAATCAAAACCGGTAGATTTTCATAGAGACTAACCAATGAATTATTCCAAACGATTGGTATGCGATTGAGATAGAGAGCTTCCCATGTTCGATGACAATCGAGACCATTACCACGTGGCGATAACCAAAATGGATATTGACGATTTCGTTCGTAGATTTCTGGTATTCGATTGATTTGTACGCCGCTGGGTTTAGTAAAACAGGTTACAAACGAGGTCTTTTTTGTGCAGAGATCTTGCCAAACTTTCGAACGAAGACCTGAGCCGTCTGTTCCGGGATCGAAATTGATTAGAACGAGTTTTTTATCGGATTTTAGTTTAGTAATATCAGACGGTTGAATATAGTGTTTGGGTTCGTCGATATCATCGAAAACTGACGGTACTGTATCATTAAGATATTGAGAATAAACATCTCGAATTCCTTGAGCCATTTCATAGCAATTTATACCTACATAAAAATAAGCACAGAATTTTATCTAAATCAAATATTTACCGATTGGAATGTGAGTAAATTTGGTAGTCTTCGATACGTCGAATTGTCCATTTTGTCCAAACCAATGGATAATTTTCGAATCTGACCCTTCCAAATGCTGCAGATGTACAGGTGACGAAAGATCTCCTTCGCCAGTAATTAAAACAAATGAATTAATTAGCTGAGGATAAATTTTCTTGAAAAATTCATCAATTGCCCAGATACGAACGTAAATAATACTTCCATGTGGAAGACAAGGTGCTATTAGTCCACCATTATCAGTTCTTGTTTCGACCTGCTCTTTAAATTGTGATGGCCATCGGTAGATCCAATCGGCTAGATTTCGAAAATTTTGTGGACAAATAAATTCTGGATAATGATGAATTCGAAACGATGAATTGAATTCTAAATATTTTTTAGTTAATCGACTTGAATAAGGACAAAAATTTTGACAATCAGTAAATGCTAGAGATTTGTACGAAAGTCGAATTAAAAGTAAAATCGATATGAAAACAAATAGACACCAAATACGTAAAACGGCTCGTCGAATGAACACACTTTGAAAGAACATCTCATCAGACATCAACTGCGCCTTCACACCACGTGTTATAATCAAGCAAATGTCTCTCTGATGTTTCTTTTTTTTTCTTTCTTTGCAAATATTATATGGTTGCTTTGCAACTATGGAAGGCGAGGAGACATGAAGAAGAACTTTTCTTTTTCGTTCGTTCGTTTTTATATTTAATATTTGTTTTATATAAAGAAAAAAGTATATCAATTTAAACTTGAGTCGATTTTGAATAATTAGTGTTGTTCGATGGATTCCAGATATGCATGCTCGATGAGCGAAATACACCCTGAGAAATAAAATTGAAATCTTAATAAGAATTGATTTATTCGAAAGAAATACTTCGGCAGTTTTCAATGAACTTCTTGAGTGTGGATAGAACTAAAAATCGAACGATCATTGGAAGGAAAATGTTTAGCTAGTCATAAATTCATTTTTACTCGTACTTGTGAGTTTCGATGGAGTTTTGTTGATGACTTATCAGGTCGTAGTCTTAAATCAAATATTTACATAAAATAAAATGTTTCTTTTTGCATCTTACCGAGCACCAAATTCTAACGATGAGTCAAAATTCGTAGAAGTCGAACTATTCATTCCCATTAAAGATTTTCCTGTATTATCCCAATTTTCATCACGTGTATCTACGCTTACTAAGCCAGAGAATTCGATAAACGATGCTTCACGTCGAGGATCCAAACTTTGAAACTGCTCTACAATAGAAATACATAAATAAATAAATAAATGCATGCATGTGGTATAATTAGTAAAAGAAATAAACCATCGGTAGATCTTGTCGTATGTCGACAATGTTCATTTGCAAGACGATGAAGAGCTTCATCATGTTCTACTTGTCTCATACTCGGTAATTTCTGATTATATAATTGTCGTTTGACAGATGTTAAACGAATACAAGGATTTTGAAATCTATCAAAAACAATTCTCCATTTTTCATTTAAATAAACCGATTTATTTACCCAGAAAATACTTTCGGTTCAATGAATCGTCCCTGTGTAGCAAGATGTTGATATTCATTCCAATCTTTTCTCGGTGATCTTCTATTTACCGATGAGATAAATGCTGTTTGAGCCATACCGATTGATCTTTGAAAATAAGAATATTTCTCTCTTTAAGTGGTGGAACACCCGATGAAAAACAATTGTTATGAATGTATTTTTATATTTCATTTTCGTTCTCTTCAGTTTTCTTTCTTTCTATTCATCATTGTTATGCTCAAAAACAGCAAATAAAAGAAAAGAAAATTCAATGTATTGTATTTTATTCCATCTTACAAGGCTACAAACAAATATTTACTGTTTTACAACGATAATGTCAAATGCATCCTTGTGTTCAGTTCTGTAATTACACAAAAAGAAAGAATAACATGCATCACTAGAATAATTATTCGTGCGTTCGATGAGTCAGCTCGAGATATCGACAGTAGTCAAACAGAAGAAACAAAAAAAAGAGTCTTATGGGAAAAAATATATACACAATCGTCTGCTGTTAGGAATATGCAAAAAGAAAAGATAATAATCAAAGCCTTAGTACTCGTTTCTTTTCTTACATATCCAAGTTGAATCAGTTCTTCTTCTTTCTCATGTTAATTATCTATCGACGCTATCGTTTAGAATTTTACGTCTTTCTTTTTATTTGTTTATTATGTTTCTTTATTTTTTCGAATAAAAATCTATCATTTGTACAACGAAGAATTAATTCGATAACATTCGATTGTACCGGTGAACCATTGAAATTCTGGTGTCAAAATGAAATACATCGATGTAATTCATCTATAATTGTATTTAATAAATTATTTGTTCGAACGAATTCTCTTGTTCTGCGCATCGAACATTTGAAAGGTAAACGACGAGGTGGTGAAGATTTACAACAAGTTTTGAATCAAACCGAAGAAGATGAATATTTTCATTTCGCTAAAGGATTTATCCAAGTAAATCGAAAAACAACAAATTTCGAATGAAAATCTATTTGTTTTTCAAGAGTTCATGTAATGATTCCTTTCCGTTGGAAGTTTTTACGCGTAAAAATCATCTATTCAAGATATTTTCTTCGTTAACGCCCTATTCCAAAACATTCGAACATATTTATTCAATAAAACAACTTACAATAGCTGTGCATCGTTATGATTATGTCAATTTTTATCATACAATTACAGATCTCTATAATGTTTATCTTGTTTGTCGATTTTTTCGGTCCAATCCAAAATTTGTTCGAATACTTTTTCTCGATGCTCATCCAAAGGGAAATCTCGATCGACTTTGGTCACAATTATTTCATTCGTATACACGACTTGGTCAATTGAATTATTCGACCATATTGTTCGATGATTTAATTTGGTCACCTATTCAATCGAAGTCAGAAATCGATGTCGATCAAGATCGAATGATAGCTCCGAGTTATTTCTTCGATTTTCGACAACATATTCTCGAACAATTCGATTTTCATTCGAATCGAAACGAGAAAATCAATTGTCGACATGTGAATATTTTCTTTCTTCTTCGTCGAAATTATATTGCACATGCAAGAAATCCTTCGGGAACAATTCAACGACAATTACTCAACGAAAACGAGATTCTCAAACAAATTCAAAGTCATTTTCAAAATCGTTCATCGATTCAGTTCGATTCCGGTTATTTCGAACAATTATCATTCGAAAAACAGCTCGAAATCATCAGTCAAACGGATATTTTCATTGGAATGCATGGTGCTGGTTTAACTCATGTTATTTTTCTTAAATCAAATCGAATTCTTATTGAATTGACGACATATGAACGACAAATGCTCAAACATTTCGAACGTATGTCATCGATAAATCAAATCAATTATCATCGATGTCTTATTGAAAACGGACAACCAACAACAAGCAACACTATTTGGAGTTGTTTAAGAAAAAAACTACTCGAATTATGTCCAAATATATTGTCTTGAAGGAACGTTTTTTTTTGTAAATTATAGTCAATAAAATATCAATTCAATCACATAATTATAGAGAAGAAATCGTTTTTTGAATGTAATGTTGTTAATTATCGATTAGAAACGAGACGAATAGAATCCCATTTGACTTTCATTTCATGGCTTTTCTTTGAGTAAATATATGTACATACTACGTACGTAAGAAGAAGAAGAAAAAATGTCGAATGGTTTTGCGGTCAGGTAAATTCTCTTGTGATGTTCCGAATGATATTTCTTCTTGTTTCAAGGTTCAACTTATGTCTATTGTATAATAGTTCAGATGTTGAGTAATACGAGACAATAACTATTTCTCTTATGGTATATGGAAAATGTGATAGTGCGTTTGTTACATATTATTGTCTGCTGATGGACATCATCATCAGCACGCTCTTTGCCCTCTCTTATGTCAGTTATCTTTGGCCCACTATGTTTGTCCCAATGACATTGATTGATGAGACACGAGAAAACTTTTCTCGTGTGTTTTTTTTCGGGACTTTTTCTGTGTTATGTTGTGAGTGTACATCCAGATGTTAAAAGTATTCCAATCAAATAGAAATCAGAGGTTTCAAAAAGAAAAGAACGAAGTGTTAAAATATTCAATGTAAATGTATTTTTCGAATTGTCGAAGTAAATAATTCGACAAGGCCAATTGAAATCAATGAATCATTTTTTTTATTGTTATTATCATCATCATCGTCGAGTTTCACGTAAATCAAGACTCAATTTCTATTCGTGATTTTAATGTTTAATACACTTGATATTTGTAAGCATTATCGATTAGTTGTTTTCGCTTTATAACTGAGAGATGATGAAAGAAAGACAGAAAGAGAAAGCAACAAGCTCGAGGCCTAAATGACAAAATTTGTTTTCTTAGTTTTGATTTGTAATAAAATCAATCTTTGATGTTTAGTGACGAAGAAAAAGGCGACCTTCTATTTCTTCTCCTCCTTTCTTTGTATGGTAAACATTTACTATTCTTACAATTTCTTCTCGTTTTTTTTATGTATTTCGTATTGATGTTGTTGTACTTTTACTTTGTGGTTTTTTTTGGTATTGAAAAAAAGGAAATAGACATCTGAACAACTGATATACAATTGGACTTAGTTGAAATAAGATTGCTTGTAAGTGTATGAACTCATATTTTGATGAAAAACATAGTTGTACTTTGTATCATTTGAAAAGAACAATCTCGAAATGGAAATGATTAACGAAGATGAATGTTAGTGTTGATATGATATATCTTAACTAATAATTATGTAATCGAATTGGCTCGTTTTGATTGGAGCCAGGGAGTATTCTTATCTTTTCTTTTTTTTTGTATATATTTTCCTCCTTTTCTGACATAATGATAAGAGACAAAAGTGATGAGCGATTTGCACTTTACAGCAGAGAAACGACTGGATTTTTCTAGTTAAAGATATATTCGTTCTCAAATACCTTTGCGTTGTTATTATATTATTATTCATTGCAACGAAATGTTTGTCGACACATACTGATAACCTTATGCATCTCTTCCTATCTATGGTTAGAAATAATACTTTTCCACCATACCACAAGATTGCACTTTTCGAGGTTTACGGGAAGATATTTTTTTCTTTTGGTTAACTCATAAACGAGAGGGCAAACGAGCAAGAAAGAGCGAGAGAGAGAGAGAAAAGGAGAGAATGAGAGACAAAAATAGAAAAAGAGGAAGAGGTTACTCTTGTGGTCGGTGATATTAGTCGTGGTTATACCATTCATTATTCAATACATCACTGAAGAGAGATAGAATAATAACGTTTGTCGAACGGTTATCCATTTAGTTTGCTCTCTGTGTTTAGATTAACCATTTTCTGTACGCTTGTTGAGTTTGCGTCTCGTATTACTAGACAAAAAGAAGATGAAGAAAAATTTATTTATCTAAGCTCGATAAAACGATAGACATAGTTCATATTCTATTTATCTTCGAAATAAACTAGTAAATTACTTCCATATTCAGTCGTTTCCTTCTTGTTAAGTGTTAAATCTAAGGTAAGTTATTTGATAGGATAACGTTTCCTTTTCTTATAATAATCATTATATAAGATGATATCTTAGAATCATCAGTCGTAGATAACTATATATGCGTGCTTTTCTTTTTTTTTTACTGAATTTCTTGAAAGATACGTCCTCTAAGTGTAATTGTTTATATTCGACATGCGTTTGAGATGAATATGATGATAAGGCATTTTGTGTTTCTTAATGAATAACTTAGATCATTAGGATTACATCATGATGGAATATAATGACCAAATCTTTTTTTTTCTCTTCTTCTCCTTCTTCTTCTCTTCATCATTATGTGTCCGACAGAGGAACGAAGACAATCAATGTATAATTATATATATGTGTGTGCGCATCTGTGTGCTTAGATTTTCAGATATCACTCTCTTAGTCGTTTGTTCCACTTGTCAATCCTATTATTTCCGAGGATGGACGTCAAAAGCATGACAAGTTTTATCCTGTGGTTTTGTTTTATTGCAAGTTTATCAATCTCATTGGTAAGTTGTTGTTGTTGTTAGATTTGATTGAATATTATTGATTTTTTAAAATTTAGACTACTTCTGCCAGTGTCGATTCAAGGCAAAGATTTCGACGACAAAATGATGAAAGTAAGTTTATTCATATAAAATCAACGCTTTTCTGCTTTTTTTTCCTCTCCTAAATATTATTAACTCATTGCTTAACTCTTTAACCTATCTTGCTTTCTCCTGCTTCATTAGGCATTGCATGTCCCGAAGAAACTAAGCCCTGTAAAGATGACCACACTATGTGTGCCGTATATTGTAACGGAAATTTGGAATGTGCTGATGGTTCTGATGAAATGGATTGCAGTAAGTCTATCATAAACAATCAGACATTCACAATTTTCTGTTCATCGTTATTATTCAGCTACAACTGCATCTATAACAAATGCTTCTGCTTCTGATGTTACTAACACATCTTTGCCAATGATTGTAAATGCTTCTGCTACGTCGGATTTTGAAACTACAGAAAAGATTATTATGAGCGAAAGTACTACCGAATCAAGCGGTGTTGAAATGGAACGGGTGAATGTACCCGGAGAAACTGCTGCTGAAGCAGGAGGTATTTATTTTTAATTTTGCTTGAGCAATCTATGCTTATGCATTGCATGTTTCCTTTTTCTTTTTCACAACAACGAATTGACTGATGATTTTCTTTTGTTCTATTCTAGATGACGCGGTTACAACTGCTAGTGGTAAGATTTGAAATGATTTTCCTTTTATTGTAAAACAAACGAAATGTGTGAACTGAGTTGCTTTTCTATGCTGCTAGATACTTCTTGTTTTTCTTTTATTTTTACTATGCAAATGTACACATAGTTATACATTATCTAGGGGCTGAAACAGCAGAGCCTGCTATTGGCACTACTGAAGAAGGAACAGCAGAGCCTTTTATCGGCACTACCGAAGAAGGAGTAGCACCTGCTATTGGCACTACTGAAGAAGGAGTAGCACCAGCTATTGGCACCACTGAAGAAGGAACAGCAGAGCCTTTTAT
>Ga0209914_1001650_pt1 | contig 21549 bp, 47 predicted proteins | sample ThiBiot_500_plan_FD_183949 | JGI IMG/M metagenome (GOLD analysis project Ga0209914, IMG submission 183949) | Wastewater bioreactor microbial communities from Cape Town, South Africa - Thiocy_cont_500_plan (SPAdes) | ecosystem: Engineered > Bioreactor > Thiocyanate-remediating > Anaerobic-Aerobic...
CTATCCAAACTGTCAGTACAGGACAGAAAAGTGCATACTTCTGCATCTGCGGGTGTCCTGTTTGACTCAATGTACGGGCCGCAACAGAGGCGAGCAACCGCCGCTTCGTGAGGAGAGCCCGACAAGGAGAACACGAAACGATGGCTGGCACGCGCGCACTGGTGATCTGGGCCCACCCCCGCACCGACTCGCTCACGGCGACGGTGACCTCGGATGTGATCGGAGAACTCACTGCGCAAGGCTTCGAGGTCGACGAGCTCGACCTGCACCGCGAGGGCATCGACCCCCTCGTCCGGGAGGCCGACGAACCCGACTGGGACGACCTCGACAAGCAGTACACGCCCGAGGTGATGGCGCTCGCCGCCCGCACGATGGCCGCCGCCGCCGTGGTGTTCGTGTTCCCCGTCTGGTGGTACTCGCTCCCCGCGATCATGAAGGGCTACATCGACCGCGTCTGGAACAACGGCCTCTTCTACGGCGGCGGCCGCCGTCCCGGGATCGCCGCCGCGCGCTGGATCGGCCTGGCCGGCGAGAGCGCAGAAGCCTTCCGCAAGCGCGAATACGACGACCTCATCACGCGCCACCTGAACATCGGCATCGCCGGCCTCTGCGGCATCGACGACAGCCAGGTCGTCCTCCTGCACGACACCCTCGGCGACGACATCACGGACCCCGAGGCCCACTTCGCCGCCCTCCGCGCCCGCGCCACGGCGGTCGCCACGGAGCTGGCGGAGACGCTGCGGTGAGGCGGGCGTCGCGCCGGATCCGATGAAGTCCAGTGAACCGAGTCGGGGTCGATGGCGTGCTCGGCGCCCGCGGCGACCGCAACCGTCCCCGGGTGAGAACGAGTCCGGCGAATCAGACTGCCCGAGAAGTCGCGATCGGAGTATTTCCCGCCGCCAGCGTTGTGGCCGGTGACGTGGCGGCCACTATCTCCGGTCGCTGGGTGTGGGGGCAGGGGTCGGGGTTCGGGAGATCTGGTTGCGCTTGTGTGCGATGTCGTCGTCGCTGGCCTTTTTCCAGTCGCCGGGTACGCAGGAGCCATCGGTTTCCAGCCAGGTGCGGTCAGTATCGAGGTGGAGGGTGATCGCTAGCCCGTTCTTGGCATCGCCGCCGAGGACGTATTCGTGACCGTATTTGTGAATCTCGACGGAGTATCCATGGTCTTTCCACCACTTTTCGACGGTGGCGGCCGCGGCGTCCGGATTGGTCACTGGTTCGGTGCGGTTTCGGCCGCCGTAGTAGTAGAGCCCCTCGTCGTTGTCGCCGCAGGAAGAAGCGATCAGGTTGTCGTGGTTGTCCCAGTCTCCACCGACGATGGCGGTGAGGTCGCTCTCCTGCTTGTCGAGATCGGCGCGCGCCTCGGCGGGAGTCATCTTCACGTCCGAGCGGAGGTGCAGCGGTTCGACCACCCGGTCGACGTCGCTGCAGCCTGCCAGCCCTGCGACGGCGAGGACGGCGAGCCCCAGGCTGATGCGGACTCTCATGAGCGCGGACTCCTCATTCATACGGCGTTCGGGTTGCCTATTCGGTAGGGGTTGGTGCGGGGGTCGGGGTGCGGACGATCTCATTACGTCTGTGCGCGATGTCGTCGTCCCTGGCCTTTTCCCAGTCGCCCGGTACGCAGGCACCTTCTGTCTGGAACCAGGTTCGGTCGGTATCCAGGTTGAGGAAAATTGTGGTGCCGTTCTTGGCTTCACCTTTGACAACATAACTCTCGCCGTACTTGGCCGATGCGACAGCGACTCCGCGGCTCTTCCACCATGCAGCTGTGCTCTTGGCCGTGGCTGCACGGTCCGCAATGGGTTCCGTTCGGTTTCGGCCGCCGTAGTAGTAGAGGCCCTCGTCGTTGTCGCCGCACGAGGAGGCGATGAGGTTGTCTTGGTTGTCCCAGTCGCCGCCGAGGAGGGCGGTGAGGTCGCTCTCCCGCTTGTCGAGATCGGCGCGTGCCTCGGCGGGTGTCATCTTCACGTCTGAGCGGAGGTGCAGCGGCTCGACCACCCGGTCGACGTCACTGCAGCCTGCCAAAAGGGTCACCGCGAGCGCTGCGAGACCGAGCGTGAGTCGAACTCTCATCAGGACACCTTCCTCGCTGGGGGAGTTCATGGCAGTGTCGGCGTGCCATTGATGATCGATCGGATATTTCTCAGGCTCTCAGTACCCAAGCCGAAGTAATGGTTGCTGTCGTCTGCCGCGCTGCCGCCGACCGCGTTGTGGCCGTTGACCGGTTGGAGGACGCTGCCATCAGGCAAGGTTGCCCCGTCTGATCCAAACACATGTGCCCCGAATCCGTGGCCTGTCGGGTCGATGCGGCCTGTTGTTCGTCCAAGATCCGCAACGTCGTCGGCCGATGCTTCGGTCGCGTACACCCCGGTGTGGGCGTGAAGGTCGGCCGCGCTGATGCTGGGGTCGATTCCCGCCGAGCCGACGAAGACGGCGTTGTCGACCCGGAGATCGTGTGCGGCCATCGCATAGGCGGCAGTCGTGGTGCCGTACGAATGGCCGATCACGTTCAGCTGAGAGGTGGTGCCGGCCTCGTCGCGGACGGCGTTGTACCCGTTAAGCGCGGCCGTGAGGTGCTCTGCGCCGGCGCGAGCGTAGGTCCCGGAAAGGACGTCACCGGCCTCGGAAGGGAACTTGGGGCTGTCGTAGCCGAGGAAGACGACGGTGGCGCTGTGCGGGTTATTGAAGTTCATGTTGACCGCACCGCGAAGATAGTCCTTGGCCTCGAGCAGGCTGGAGTTCATTCCGGGGATCATCCAATTCGCTGTGGTCGCGGTGTCCGGATTCCCGACAGAGAGCTGCGCCAGCGGAATGCCGGGACCCGTCGTGTCGAGGCTCATCAGCAGCCGCGGAGGATTCAGATTCCGGCTCTGGCCATCCCGGTACTCGCTCAAGAGCCACTCGAGGGCGCTGACACGATCTTTCGCCGCCTGGACGGCGGCGAGAGACTCCGGTACTCGGCTGCTTCCGATGGTGCGCCCGGCGGCCTCCTTCGCTTCTTTGAGAAGCTCTTTGAGGCAGGAGACGTTGGCTTCGTCGCGGTCCGTGTACGGGATCCCTTCCAGGTTGCCGATCACCTCGGGGCGGGCCTTGATCAGTGCCGATCGTTGGGCGGCCGACAAGGTCGACCACCACGCGGCGACGGCCGGTGCACCCATCGCGGCGAGTTCGTCGGCGAGGTTCGGGTGCTGTGCCAGGAACTTCTTCAGCTCCGGACCGGTGAGGGTCGAGAGGCCCTGAAGGAAGCCGATCGAATTCCCGATCGCGTTGCTCGTCGACTTGGTCGCGAACAACGGTTTCGGTGCAACCGTGAGCAGCTTCAAAACTGCGAGCATGTCGCGCTCGGCCGCGTCGACCGCTTCGGCGGCGTTCGTCACGATCGTGTGGGCGCTGATCTTGCTCTGGTCCAGTTTCGCCACATGCGAGGTGAGCGGCTTCAGCAGGGGGTCTTGTATTGCGGCGGCCGCGCGCTCGTCCGCGTCTGCCTTCTTCCAGATGGTGATCGCTCGTTCGGCCTCGCCCTGCGCCCATTCGAGGGTGTGGGCGAAGGAGTTGAGCGCCTTACCGCCGTCGGTGAAGTCGTCGGCAACATGCTGGATCCGTTTGCGCATCACGGACACGACGTCCGCGAACGCGTTTGCAGCGCGGCCTTCCCACTTGACCTGACTGGCAGCATTGCGCAGTGTCGCTTCGAGGGCGTCGTAGTCACGGCTGCGGGCGGTCATCACGTCGGCTTCGGCACGGAAGGCGGTCACGTTGCCGGGGATGAGGTCTTTCGCGCGGGATGTCGCGGTGATCGTTGCGGTCATCTGAACCCTCCCTCGAGCGCCCGCAGCTCACCGGCTGCCGTTTCTTCGGTCGTCCGGAAATCATCGGCCGTCAGACCGAGTCGGGTGCCGAGCTCGACGAGGTCGGTCACGATCGTGTCCGACCGCCACCCGGCACGTATCGAGACCAGCACCGCTTCGCTGGTCGGCCGTTCGACCGCAGCGGCGGCAGGGAGGGCAGGAGCACTGACCGCCGTGAGCGAGGAGGCTGTGCCGGTCAGGGTCTCGAAATCAACCTGAATACGCTGGCCCGCTGCACCAGTCAGGCTGATGCAGACCGTTCTATCAACGAAGCCTGACGGCGAATCGGACGCGAATACGTGTGCAGCCGCCCCTGGCGGCCCGACACCCCGTCGCCGTACGCGTTCTTCTGAGCCTGTGTTGATACCGGCACGTTTCCCCCGAAACCTGCATGTCGCCGTAGCGATCTGACGTGCTTGCGCGATGCGCGCGTTGAACTAGTCTGCCACGGCTGGTCGCTGGATAGTCCGGCCAGGCCCGTGGACCAGCGGGATCCGGATGATTCGTCCATGCTCCTGAGGCTCAGCGCTCAGCACGCTCAAGCCGAGATGTGTCTTCGGGCGTATGCGTGTGCGTCGGTCCGGCTCGATACGACGGTGGCATCCCGGCGTCACCGAGGCGGCCAAACGGGCATGACCGCGACCATTCCCTCAACTGCGTATCGGCTGCGTCGACGTGGCCATCGGCACGTGATCTCAGCCGACGACTCACGTTGGCGTCGTGTACCGCGAGAATTCACCGCCCCCCGCGGCCTTCGATCATGGAGCGAGTGACGGGAATCGAACCCGCGCTATCAGCTTGGGAAGCTGAAGTTCTACCATTGAACTACACTCGCGTGGCTAAAACACTGGAAAGTACAGCGGTTCAAGCTGAGCCAAACCTAGCAGATTCGCACTTTATTGGCTGTTTTGATCGCTGACCACCTTCACCGTGTTCAGTAGTTCCAGCGTAGCAGTGAGGTCCGGCCCATGCTCGCCCTCATCGATGTAGTGCTTCTCGGTGATCGTGACCGACGAATGCCCCAGCTGCTTCTGCGCGCTGTCCTTGCTCGCCGTCTTCGCCACGAACGTACCCACGGACGACCGGAACACCTTCGGCATCGCGTCCACAATCGGGACATCGCCAAGCGCTTGATTCCACTGCACTCGGAAGTTGTCAGGGCTCCGCACGGTGCCAGTCGAGGAAGGAAACACGACTTCGGTGTAGGCCGTCTCGCTTCGTCGCCTCAGCATGTCCACGACGAACAGAGGCAGCTTCAGAATTCGAACCTTGTGGCCCTTGGTGTGCTCCTGAATCGTGAGGCCAAAGTCTCGATCCCGCACAACCGTCGCGCGAATCCGGGCGGTGGCGGGCTCAGACTCAAGGTCAACGTCCGCCCAACGCAGTGCGAACACCTCGCCCGGCCGGCATCCGGTGCCCAACATGAAATCGCACGGGTCGGAAAGATCCGACGACCTGGCGCGTCCGCTCTTGTCCTTCCCCGAATCCCAAGCGGCCAGCGTCGTGCGGATGTCGGCAATCTCGTCAAGGGACCACGCCACAGGAGCCTTCTCGGGTTCCGGGATAGTGGCGCATGAGTCGACCGGATTGGACATGATCGCGCCGTGGCGTGCAGCCATCCCCATCATTCCTCTGAGGATCACTCGGGCGAGCGCGGCACTCGAGTATCCGACGTTCTTCGTCTTCGCCTTGAGAAACCTGTCCAAGCGTGAGACGGACGCCTCGCTGATCATGAGGCCGCCGAGCCCTGCCTTGATGTGATTCTCAAGAATGCCCTTGTACCTCCGCTCCGTGTTGATCGGTCGAGGCTTCGCGGATAGCCATTCCTCCCACCATTCGTCGGCGAGGGCGGAAATGCGCATGGATGGAGTGATGCCCTCAGCCTCAGGCGCCAAACGCGTCTTGAGTGCTCGTTTGAGGTTGTCCTCAGCGTTCTGGGGAGTCTTCCCCGTTCGCAGCATCCGGCGCGTGTGCCCGTCGCTGTCCCTGTAGAAAGCCGTAGCCATAGGAGTGCCACTAGCGGTCTTACCGCGAGTGATCTTCCCCCAGGTTTCGAGAACGAGTGGTGGTCTAGCCATAGCTCCTCACAAAAAGTTCCATGATCTTCTCCGTCACGTTGAGTTCGAGAGCGATGCGTCCGTAGTCGTTGCCTGCCTCAGCTGCCTCACGGATTCGCGATGGCCGTATCAGGCGCCGTGCGGCAATGCGATCCGCCCGATCGTCTGCACCCTGGGTGTCGTGTTCATCTTGGCGTTCCCAGTGCACGATCTCGTGCGCCAGGGCGCAACGTTCAACCGCGCTGTGCAGGTTGGGGAGCATGAAGATCGCTTGGAACCGAAGTGAGAACCCGGCGACCATGTCGGGCTCGGGCAGATCGGACCGGTAGATAACTGGAATGCCGAGATCTTCGGCGTGCACCGCGGGGTCGTAGTCCATCGCGCACGGGCCGTCGTAGAAGCTGTGCAGCCCGAACATGTAGCTGGTCGAGTTCGGGACCGGCCGGCGCGGGTCATACGTCTCGATATCGAACAGATCCCAGTCGCTGAGTGTCACGACTCTCCCCTCTCTGGCGGGACCGGCTTCGTGTCCTTCGAAGCCGCCATCTTTTCCCCGCTGATGTCTACGTTGTGAAGGTCTTCAGTATCCGTAGGGGGTACGACACTCAAGCGGGGCTTGATGCCAAAGCGACGGAGGTCGGCGGCGTCTGCATTGTTGAGTGAGGGGATGTAGCTCGAGATCTCGAAGCCGCGCTTCTTCAGGTTGGCGAGGGCGTCACGCATGATGACATCCGGGCCGATGTTGAGCGCATAGGCGAGACGTCCAAGTTCTTCAACGTCGATGACGCGCTTGCCGTTGAGGCTCTTCGAGACGGTGGGGTGGGGAAGTCGTGCCTTATCGGCGAGCTCACGGATCCCCAGGTTGAGGTAGGCGCGGCGGGCGCGAAGCTCTGCTGCGACGGCCTCAACAAGCGGACCAAGTTCTCTACTAGCGGTTCCCATATGGAACAACATAGCCACTTTTGGAAACGGGGTCAATGAGCTTGACCCGGTTCCAAATGGAACCTATTGTGGGCACATGGAAGCACTCACTTACGGCGAAGCAGTCGCCGCCGAGGTGCGGGCCCAGATTGCGCGGGCGGCGAGAACTCACTCGTCAGTCGCGGAAGAGACCGGAATCCCGAAGGCAACCCTGTCACGCAAGACGACCGGGAAGACGCCCTTCGACGTCGTAGAGGTAGCGCGCATCGCCGCCGCCCTTCGCATCGATCCGGATGACATCTTTCGCGCCGCAGCAGGACGGACCCCCGGCTCGGATCAAAACTCGAAGGCCGATGCGGCATGAACGCGGCCGCCAAGGTCTATCTCACGCCACAGGAGGTGTCGGACCGGATCAAGTTCTCTGTCGGCACTCTCGCCAACTGGCGGACGCAGGGCAAAGGCCCGGACTACGTGCGGCAAGGGAGACGAATCCGGTACCCGGAGGAAGCCATCGAGCGGTTCATGAGCGAACCGCAAGTCGCATAGCAACACCAAAAGAGAAACGCCTCGGGGGCAACCGAGGCGAATCAGAGAGGAACTGTAGTGAATTCCACCGACATTCTACCCGCGAAGGCCGCAACACACAGCTTCTATGGGCAGAGCATCAACACCATCACTCTCGACGGAGTCGATTATCTGCTCCTAGGGCAGCTGTGTGACAACCTCGGGCTTGACGCTGAGGGTCAGCGTCAGTCGCTTGAGCGTCAGGCGTGGGCGCAGGGCATGACCTTTGTAACGAAGGTCATGCTCCCGGGTGCTGAGCGCTCCTATCCCCGCTACCTCATCAACACCCGCATCGTCGGCATGTGGCTGGCGACCATCACCACTTCCCGGATCCGTGACGAGGAGTCACGGGTCATGGTCGAGCGGTACCAGCGTGAACTCGCCGACAAGATCCACGAATGGATCAACGGCGCCACACCCCGCCGCGAGCTCTCGGAGACGGAGGTCGTTCTTCAGGCGCTCACCATCCTCAAGACGAAGACGGAACAGCAGGCGCAGGAGATCGAGGTTCTGGCGCCGAAGGCGTCGGCGTGGGATGCGTTGGTGTCGTCGGCGGGGTCGTGGTCGTACACGGATGCTGCGCACTGCTTGTTCGAGCAGAAGCACATCGTCATCGGTCAGAAGCGGCTGGTTGCGCTGCTGGTCGATTGGGTGTGGATGTACCGGGACCACAAGGGCCGGCCCCACGCCTACCAGCGGATCCTCGAGCAGGGTCTGTTGACGGAGAAGATCCGCACCTATGTGGACACGGTGACGGGGGAAACCCTTCAGTCGTCGGCCCCGCAGGTTCGGATCACGGGTAAGGGGCTGGATGTCATCTACCGGCGCCTGTCTGACTCGGCCGCGGCGGTGGCGTCATGACCGCGCAGGTGGTGACGACGTGGAACCGGGCACCGATGCAGATGCTGCACCCGGAGACGATCACGATCATCTGCGATGCGGATGAGCGGTCGAACTGGACGCTGCAGGCTCCTGCTGGTCAGTTGTGGGAGCGCCTCGCTGAGCAGGAGATCATCCCTACTGCTCGTCTCGGTGCGGCACTGATTCGTGCTGACGTCCGTGGGGAGGCCCTCTGATGCGCACGTTCAGGTTTTTCGCTGCGGGTGCTGTGACGGCGACGGGTGTGGTGTTCGTGGCTGTGACGGTCTGGATGCACCTTGTCGAGAGGAAGGCATTCCGATGAGCCTCTGGACGATTCCCGAACTGGATGCACTGATCGTGTCCGCTCGGAAGCTCGGCTTCTGGGACGACGTCGCATTCTTCACCGCTGAGCGCGCTCGACTTCTGGGGCAGGAGGTGACCCGATGAGTAAGCACGCCCAGATCGTTCTGCCGTTGTTTCCGCGGTCCACGTTCATTCCCCCGGTCGACAAGGTCGACAACGAAGTAGAGGAGGCGACCTGCTAATGGCACTCATCGAACTCACGAAAGCGCAGCTGGTCACGAAGGTTCGCGAAGCACAGGACCGTGAAGCGCAGATGCGTACCGAAAGGGATGCGTGGAAGGAGCAGGTCAAGGCCACGCCGACACCGACCGCTGTTCCGGAGGCGGACGCCCTCGCGGGTTGTATCCGGGCTCTGGCGGGTGTCCCGAACGTCCGTGCCGATTCGTACGGGTCGTCGCCCGAGCGTCCTGACACGAAGCTGATCCGACGCGTGCTGCTGTCCCTCGCGGACCGCTACGGCGTTGACCTCATCCAGCACGAGGTCGCCCCGTGCGATCGAGTCCACCTGGACGACGCAGGTCCGGCGCTGATCGCGGACGCATTCGCTCGGATGGTGTCCCGATGAACGCCGCGGAGACGATCGCAACAGCGATCGAGAAGCTCGACCATCTCAAGGCGAATAGCACCCCGGGTCCCTGGCGCGAGGAAGACCACGAAGAGGAGTTCGTGGGCTTCATGAATCTCGCTCACGCGATTCTCGGGGAGGTGTCGTGATGAGACACGACTACACACCTGAGAACCCGGGCCCCGCATGGGTGGCCGTGATCGCGGCCGGTGCCACCGCTGGTGTTCTGCTCCTCCCGTTCGTGTGGGTTGTCTGCACGGTTGTGAAGGCGGTGTGGGGATGAACGCCTTCAAGCCCGGACGCCCCGACTGGGTACCGAAAGCCATCGCCCTCGCCGGCCTGCTCCTCGCAGCGCTCGCTGTAGCCCTCTGGGTGCTCTACCTGCAGGGGGTGCGTTTTCGGTGAACCGTGCGAACGCGTTCCTCATCTTCATCATCCTCGGCGGCTGCCTCATCACCGTACTGGCCGTACTGGCCGCACTGCCGTTCCTCGTAATGATCGGCTCCCTTATCGCCGGTGGCGGCGCCCTCCTAGGCATCACCGCTACCTGGCTCAACGACCTCATCGAAGGAGAAGACCCGAAATGACTACCAAGTTGAAGACGAACCTGGATCGGGTTCGTGCGGCGAAGGAGCAGGTAGAGACCGCCCTCGCCAGCATCCCTTCCACCTCGATCGTGCACCCCTACGTGGACGCTCAGCGGGCTGTGCTCAACGCGGCCCTGAACGACAGGAGAACCGGCATCACCCGGGAAACCGAGACCACACCCGGCCTCACGTTGGCACTCGACGTCCTGGCAGGCACCCGATGAGCGCCCGGTTCCGCTACTCCGTAGTCACGGATGGCTCGGGTATGCCTGGCGTCCTCGATTCCGTCACATCCCGCGTCGCCCCGTTCGTAACATGGCGAGTTGCGGGCCTTACTGCCGACCAACTCAACAGCGGTGAGACAAGCCCCGACGTGCTCGGTTGGCTCGAGGGGGCATCCGATGAATGACCTCACCCGCAACCTGGCGGACATTCTCTACGGTCCCGAGTTCTCGAACCGTGACCTCCCCACCCGCACACCCGCCCCGACCGCACCCGTCCTCCCCGTGTTCCACACACAAGAACCCGCACACGACGACGACCTTGCTGCAGCCGGTGACGAACTCCGCGACCAGGACGATCTCTCAATCCCGTATCCGCCCCGACCCGGAATCGACCTCGCATGAACGCCGCACCGTGGGCACCGATGGTCACACCGCCGCTGCCACTGCGGAGCGACTTCCTATGGAACACCTGCGAGCACGGCTGGATCGCGGAGGTCTGCAAGGGCGACGGCACGCACGCCGGCGAGGAGGTGACGGACTGATGACCAGATTCGGTTCTCTCCCTGACCCTCTCGAAACCAACCCGTACGACCTCGACGACCTCGACTACTTCGACGAATGGTACGAGGACGTCGACGATGAGGCGGAGGACCACGAATGAGCTACACAGGCATCGTTCACGGCCTCGATGAGCGTCTCTACCATTCCGACCCTGCGCTCAGCAGCACGGGTCTGGTGAAGCTGTTGCAGGCGCCGGCGAAGTACAAGCACTACCGGGACAACCCCGAACCCGCGAAGAAGGCGTACGACGTCGGCAGTGCGGTGCACGGGAAAGTCCTCGGTATCGGTGCACCCATCACAGACATCCCCGACGAATACCTCGCGATCAACGGTGCAGCCTCCACGAAGGAAGCGAAGGCGTTCATCCAGGATGCCCGCGATCACGGACGGATCCCGGTGAAGAAGTCCGAGTACGACGAGATCAACGCCATCGCAGAGTCCGTCCTCGCCCACCCGCTGGCACGGTCTCTGTTCGAGCAGGCAGGGCAGGCGGAAGCATCCGTTTTCGCCACCGACCCCGACGCCGGTGTACCCATCCGCTGCCGGTTCGACTACCTCCCCGACTTCACCGTCGACGACCCCTGGTGCGTCGACCTGAAAACCAGTGCATCGGATGCCTCCCCGGAAGCATTCGCCCGCACCGTCGCGAAACCCGAACTCCGGTACGACGTCCGTCAGGAGCACTACCTAGGCACATACGCCGCCGCCACGGGCGAGTTCATGGCCCGCATGAAGTTCGTTGTGGTGGAGAAGACAGCGCCATATCTAGTCGGCGTGTATGAGCTCGCTCCGGAGTTCGCCGACATGGGGCGCAAGAGAGTCCGCGAGGGCTACGCGAAGTTCGCCGCCTGCACGGATGCCGACCTCTGGCCGGGATACAGCGTCACCCCAGACCCGATCCAGCCACCCACGTGGCTGATGTTCCTCGAAGGAGCAATCGCATGACGATCCAGACCAGACGCCCCACAGGACGTCCTTCGTGGCCGATCACGGTCCTCGCAGGACGCGAGGGAGCCGGTAAGACGTGGGCGGCTCTGAGCGCCTCAGCAAGCCCCCGGATCGGCCGAACCCTCGCCGTCACCATCGACGAAGACATGCCCGACGAATACGGCGCCATTCCCGGAGCGAACTTTGACATCGTCCTCCACGACGGCACCGCCAAGGGCATCATCTCCACTCTCGACGAAATGGAGAAGGAACCCGACGTCGACGGGCTGCCCACCCTGTGGGTGATCGACTCCGGGGGACGGTTCTGGGATCTGCTGTCCACGAACGCACAGACCAAGGCGAACTCGAAGAAGCAGAACGCCTCCCGCAGCGATGACGCCCCCATCTCGGTTGAGCTGTGGAACGAAGCAGCGAAGACGTGGAAGCAGTTCTACGACCGACTGCGCCGCCACAACGGCCCCGTGATCCTCACTTCCCGTCTCGAGCAGGTCGTCGTCATGAACGGCAAGACGCCCACCACTGAGCGGGAGTGGAAGATCCAGGGCTACAAGACGCTGCCGTACGACGCGCAGGTCATCGTCGAGATGCCGGAACGTGGCGAATACCTGATCCGCAAGGTCAAGTCCACCCGATTCCAGCTGGACAGGAAGACCCCGAAACCGGACTTCACGATGGACTGGCTCTGGGGAGTCCTCGGCCTAGCAGACGGTGCAGACGCACGACAGTACGGCGCGACCACCGCTGACCCCGAAGACACGTCCGGACGCGACTGGCTCACCGAACTTGAGGCAGCCGAGGGCAACCCCGACGCCATCTCGGCTCTCGGTATCGCAGCGCGTGCCGCCGGCGCCAACAAGGACATCCTCGCCGCCCTTCGGCAGGCGTTCCAGGACGCGAAGGAGACGGCAGCATGACCGCGGACATGTTCGACCTGATCGCCGTCACCCTGACCGACGAAACCGCACTCGACTGGATGGCCGACGCCGCATGCGCCACCACCAACCCCGACGCGTGGTTCCCGGAAAGCGGCGAATCACCACGCCCCACCATCCGCATCTGCACCTCCTGCGAAGTCCGCACCCAATGCCTCCAATACGCCATCGACAACGGCGAGTACTGGGGCACGTGGGGCGGTCTCACGGCACGTGAACTGCGGAAACTACGCCACCAGTTGGGAGACGCAGCATGAACCGGCAGTGGACGTTCACCCTCGGATACGAGCGGGCACCCAAGGGACTCAACGCCAACGATCGGCCCTCCCACTGGGCGGTCAAGCACGCCTCCACCCAGAACGTGCGCCTCTTCGTCAGCACCGAGATCCGCGCCCTCAACATCCCCACCCTGCAGAAATGCCGAGTCGACGTCGTCTGGGTGGTCAACACCCGCCACCGACGCGACGAAGACAACCTCGCCCCGTTCCTCAAAGCCATCTACGACGGAATCGGAGCAGACAAAGGCATCAGCGCACATCTGGTCCCCGACGACGCACCCCAGTACATGGAGAAAGTCGGCGCCACCATTCGATACGAGAAGGACGCGCAGCCGCACTTCGAAGTCACCATCACGGAGGTGACCGGATGAACGAGCCCATCATGTTGGATCTCTTTTGCTGCGCAGGTGGCGCCGGCATGGGTTACCGCCGCGCAGGGTTCCGCATCTTCGGAGTGGACAAAGACAGCCAGCCCAACTACCCATTCGGGTTCCATCAAGGCGACGCCCTCGAGGTCCTGCAGACACTGCTCAACGGCGGAAGCATCGTTTTCGAGTCCGCAGTCATGCGCCCCTTCGGCCGAATGCTGCAGTGGGACTACATCACCCTCGCCGACATCGTCGCGATCCACGCATCGCCTCCCTGCCAGGGCTACACCGCGTTGAAGGCTGTGCACGGCAACGAGTGGCCCCTTCTCATCGAGCCCGTGCGCGAGCTCCTCGAGCAGACAGGTGTTCCCTACGTCATCGAGAACGTGCAAGGCGCTCCCGTTCGACGTGATCTCACTCTCTGTGGGGAGATGTTCGGCCTTCGTGTCATTCGGCACCGGTTCTTCGAGTTGGGCGGGTGGGCTGCAGTCAAGCCGGCGCACATCCCACACCGAGGCCGGGTCGCCGGGTGGCGGCACGGGAAGTTCTACGACGGCCCCTACTTCGCGGTCTACGGAAACGGGGGAGGTAAGGGCACCGTTGAGCAGTGGCAGGAAGCGCTCGGCATCGACTGGACCTCTGACCGTCGTGAGCTCTCAGAAGCGATCCCGCCGGCATACACGGAGTTCATCGGTGAGCAGCTGATCCAAACGCTGGAGGTGGCCGCATGACCCGCGAGCATGCTGGAACTGTTCGTCTCCACCGCGGCGATCTGAGCGGTAAATGGTTCGTGGTGAAGATCGCTCCTGACGGACGGACCATCTCCGACAAGTGGGTCCTTCACCCCGACGATGCGACCGCTCTCGAGCAGCTCCGCGGAACGGAGAGCGAGTGATGACCGCCCCGTCGAAGCAGGTTCGTGACCTGACGTATAAGCGTGACGGGTACCGGTGTGTGTCGTGTGGTGCGCAGTGGCCGTTGTCGTGGCAGCACCGATCCGCAAGTGGGCATGGGGGTCGTGGGAAGAAGGCACCCGCCCTGACCCCGGCTGATGGGTTGACGGCGTGCATTCCCTGCAATGGGCGGTTCGAGTCCGACCTTCAGGAACTCGCCCTCCACAACGGGTGGAAGCTGCGAAGGAACCGGTTGATGGCAGCCCATGAGGTCCCGTTCTATGACCGCAACCTGGGCGGCTACTTCCTCCCTGATGTGGAGGGGCGTGCGAAGTCCATTCCGAAGGCTCTCGCGGTCGAACTCATCGAAGCCGCCGGCGGATACACAACGAAAGGAGGGAGACCATGAGCACCCCGTACTACCAAGACGACCTCGTCACGCTCTACCTCGGGGACTACCGCGACCACCTCGACATCGTAGACGCAGCGCACCCGGACGCGATCGTCACTGACCCGCCGTACGGTGAGACCTCCCTCGACTGGGATGTCTGGGTAGAAGGCTGGCTGGCGGACGCCGCTCGAGCAACCTCGAACCTGTGGTGCTTCGGATCGTTCCGCATGTTCATGGAGCACGTGGCCGAGTTCCGCGCCGCGGGGTGGAAGCTCGCCCAGGACACCGTGTGGGAGAAGCACAACGGATCCGGGTTCCACGCCGATCGCTTCAAACGGGTGCACGAGTTCGCGGTGCAGTTCTACCGGGGCGAGTGGGGTGCGCTTCATAACGAACCGCCGACGACGCCCGACGCAATCAAACGGGTAGTCCGCACAAAGACCCGGCCGACGCAAATGGGCGCTATCGACAAGGCACCGTTCACGTCGGTCGACGGCGGCGACCGCCTCATGCGATCAGTCATCCGCCTTCGCTCGATGCACGGGAAGGCGATCAACGAGACCGAGAAGCCCGTCAAGTTGGCGCAGCTGTACGTAGCGAGCTCTGTGCCGGTCGGTGGGACGGTGGTGGATCTGTTCGCTGGCTCCTGCTCGACTGGTGTTGCGGCCCGTCAGCTGGGGCGCCGTGCAGTCCTGTTCGAGAAGCGCGAGTCGCAGTGCGAGAAAGCAGCGAACCGTCTCGAGGCAGAGACCGAACAGCCCCTCGATTTCGACTTCGGGGGTGCAGCCTGATGGACGCCCTGAGTTGGGTGAGAGTGCAGGCTGCGATCTCCCGGAACCACAAAGTGCTCGCACTCTTGCCTCAAAAGGGAGGCGATCGGGCACTCAACGTGTTCGTTTTCGGTCTCGGTTACTGCGCCGAACAGGGCAACGCCGGGTTCATCCCGGAAGGTGCGCTTGGTCTGTTCCATGGCAACCCTCGGTCGGCTCAGCTTCTCGTCGAGGTGGGCATGTGGCATGAGCGTCCGGGGGGCTGGGAAGTCAATGATTACGCGGAATACCAGCCCACTGATGACGCTGCCAGGGCTCGTTCTGAGAAGGCGCGGAAGGCTGCGGAGGCTCGGTGGAGCAAGAAGAACGGGAGGGCCGAGTAATGCTCGGAGCAATGCCCGAGCATGCCGGGAGCATATGCCCCAGCCATGCTCAAAAATGCCACGTACGTACGTACGAACGAACGCAACTGACGTACGCGGTTAAGACCAAGGATTCTCATCTCACTTTCCTGAACGCGCGAGTAGGGCTGTGGATAAGTCGGCTCTCGTCTCTGGGGGTGGCGTGATGACTCAGGTTGTTCGTTTCCCGGAGAAGGTATGGGGGCAGCTCGCGACCATCGCGGATAACCGTAGCCAGTCCATCGCAGACGTGATCGTGGACGCCGCACAAGGGCTGCTGGGTCAGCCGCGACCAGAGCCGAAGTGTGACCTGCCGCATGTGAAGCCGAAGCGTGATGTGCGTGGCCGTCCCCCTGTCCTGGATTGGCAGGACGAGGTTGTGGCTTCGCGGATCCGTGAGCTGCATGGTTTGGGCCGGTCGATGAAGGAAACAGCACGGGAGCTCGGGGTGTCCTGGGATGCGGTTCGTACCGCGTACACGCATCTCGGTCTTCCTACCACGAAGCGAAACACTCACCCGAAAGAAGGCACTGATGCATGACCAGGAGCACACTCGTCCGCCGGCACCCGAACTGTCCCCAACCGAAATGCTTCGAGTCATCGAGTTCGAGTTCCTCCCCAGCGCATTCGAGGAGCAGGAAGCATGAGCCGCATCATCAGCGAAGGCGAGCGCTGGACTATCTGGGACACATTCGACGGCTCGGTGATCATGCAGTTCGATTCCTGGTCGGACACCGATCCTGCGGGGCGCGCACGCGAGGCATTCGACTCGTATCCGCGTCGTGCGAGCCTCTGGCGCGAGCAAGTCGTGAAGTACGAACGCGAACTCATCGATTCCAAGTACGTCGCAGGTGAGGCATCAGGCGGCAAGGCCGAGGCGGTGCACTCGTGAGGAACCGTATCGATCTGTCTCCTCGCCCTGAATGGGCACCCACACCAAGAGAACGAACCACCCCACCGCAACCCTGCTGTGCGAAATGCAAGACACCGTTCGGGCATTCAGCGGTCGCAGGGATCTGCTGCCACGCACCCAAGAAGGAGAACCAGAGATGACGTGGCGTGGTGAGCGCCGCTGGGATGGCGCGTACAAGCTCCGCAACCACTGGGACTACGCAGACAGTTCGATGGCCGCAAACCACTTGGAGAGCGATGAGCGATGAGTGACGACTACACGAAGCTGGTCGAGGAAGCACGCAAGATCGCCGCGTTCGGTGGATTCACGCCGGCGCACGTGTTGCACGCCCTGGCGAATGCTGTTGAGGGTCTCGACCGCGCGCTCATCCAGGAGGCGGAGACGACGCAGGACGCACTCGACGAGCGTGATGCTCTGCGGGAGGCGCGTCGTGCTGAACGCCGCGCACTTGTCCACCGCATCAACGACTACCGCGACGATTTGCGCGCTGTTGCTACCGAGAACGACGCTCTGCGGGCACAACTCCGAACGCTGGCGGACGAGTTTCGGGAAGCGAAGGCGTATATCGCTGCGGAAGCACCCCATCCGCCTACCCAAATTCGGATGGCGGCGATTCTTCGGGCGACCGAATCCGTTCTCGCTGACCTGTCGGATCCGGTTGAGGGGGAACAGGCATGAGCGGACAGAAGGATTTCGATCAGACGCAAGACATGCAGGACTGGGAACGCAAATGGATCGAGCAGCACCGGGGCATCGTCCGGCCGCGGTCAGAATTCGACTTTGACCTAGCCGACCTGGACGTGCGACCCGAGGGGGAACAGTGAACATCCCAGACGAAGCCGCCAACCGGTACCCGGGCCAGTTCCTGGGCGAGGTACAACGCGCCGCGTTCATCGCTGGTGCTGAGTGGGCGCGGAAGGAAGCGACCAATCTGGCGGCCGTTGACAACGTTTGGTGGCATGACGAGACAGCATTGGCCGCATTGGACAAATGGCGGACTAGTGGTGACGGCGAACATGCGTCCCCGGAGGCGGCATTCCTTGACGGATACCAAGCGCGAAGGGAGGAAGGGTGATGCGAGAGACGTTTCGAGACGACGAAATCCCCTCCGCCCAGGACGTGAAGGACAGGTGGATGCACGCATCTCGCGCCGAAACCCACGCCAAGGGAGAGGCCGAGTTCGATCGTTGGTTGGTCAAGCATGACGCCGCAGTGCGGAAGGAAGCACTCCGAGAAGCCGCCGAAGTGATCAAGCGCATCCTGGTCGCCGAGAACCGGGACGAGTGGTCAAAAGGTGTTGAGTGGTCGGCCGCACAAGGCATTGCCGCTCTCCGTGCTCTCGCGGAAGGAGAAGGACAGTGACCGAAGAAGCGACAACAGCACTCTCGGTCCCCTGGACTGGGGACGTCAGATGGTGGTGGGTCGACGGTCGCGCAGAAGGAGTAACGGAGGCTGCGGCGGCCGACCAGTTCAACCGATGGCTATCGGCGCGTGACCGCCACGTCCGCAAGCAGGCTCTTCTGGATGCTCATGCTCTCTGCACCACGACCACGGATGCGGCCGCTATCAGCCGGCTCATCGAAGCAGAACGCGACCTAAAGGAGACCCCGCATGCCTGAGAAGCCCTCCGTCCGTATCGCCGCAGCGTTCCGTGGCATCGCCGATGCGCTCGAACACATGCGCATTGTCCTCTCGGAATGGAACTACGCCCAAGTGATGCTCGACGAACACAACACAGCCCTCAAACGGCAGGGCATCAACCCGAAGGGACGCCCGCATGTCTGAAACTGATCCGCTCCTGGCAGCGGTCGAAGCACTCACCAAACCCGTAGTCGAGAAGGTCCGACAGTTCGACGACGACGGCAACCACCTGAAAACCTGGACCGTCGAACACGCCCCACTCCTCGACCAGTTCCGTGAAGCTGTCATCCCGTCCAGCAACACCGCCGCAGGATCCTCAGCGCTCGCCTCCACGAGGAACATCCTCGACTCGACCGCCCTGTACGAGTACTCGAAGATCGCCTCACAGACGGCCGACTGGTGCCGCATCATCAACGTCACCGCCGTCAAGGACGCCAGACTCAACCTGGTGCACTGGCTACCCCGCTTCTCAAAGCTCAACAGTGACCCCGAAGCAGCAGCCTGGTACATCACCCAGCTATGCGGATGGGCGAACCTGATCCGGGCACACATGGACCCGCCCCGCCGGCGCAGCATCACCTATCCATGCCCCATCTGCGGGAAACGCACCTGGACCGGACCGGATGGGGAAGGCGGAACATGGCCCCTCGAACTCCTGTACCGCCTCGACGACAACGACAAACCCGTCATCCTCTCCGCCATCTGCAAAGCCTGCGACCCCGTCACCACATGGACCGGACACGACGCCGTCGAAGAACTGATCGGAGAGCTCGAAGAACGACACGCAGGATGACCCACCAAAACCAACACGCTTGTGTTAACATGTGAGTGCCTTCCAGAAGTCCGCCCAAAACCGGACAGGAAGCCACAAGCCCCGCCCACCCGGACCAACCAGGTGTGGCCCGACGGCCCTCCATCGTGAGGGCCGTCTTTGTTTCACCAGGTCAGGTTCTACGACCTGACCCACCACCTATCAGGCCACCACACCTGACCGTCTTCCCTCCTGGGCCCGATCACACCACCCCCTTCAGAACAAGGTTGCAGACTCCTCGCCAAGCATGCCCACCGTGCAGGCATCAAGCGTGACCGGACCAACCCCAACGTTCACCACGACGGGCCCAGGACGGAACCAACCAACGGAGGGTGACGATGCCCATCAGTCTCGGCACCGAATGGGAGCAGGCAGTCCTCGCCCTCCCCTCCATCTCGCCAGCAGGCATCGACCCCCAGCACATAGACCCCGGCAGCCTAGAGGTATCCCTGCTCAACCCAGCCGGACCCACCACTGTCCGGGCCACCATCGTGTTCAGCGTCGACACCGAAGAGCTCAAGCAGACCGTGCGCGACACGCTCGACCAGTGAGAGTCTGCTCCGAACCCGGGTGCCCCGAGATCTACCCCAAGACCTACGGCCCCCGCTGCCCCACCCACGCCCGCCTCAACGAACACACACGAGGCAGCAGACAACAACGCGGATACGACACAGCCCACGACAGAGAACGCCGCAGATGGGCACCAGTCGTAGCCCGAGGCCACACACCATGCGCCAAGTGCGGACAACCCATAGCACGGGCAGAGCCATGGGACCTCGGACACAACAACACACGCACCACGTGGACAGGACCAGAACACGTCCACTGCAACCGATCTGATGGAGGGCGCAAGGCCCACCACACCCCTGGGGGATGACCCCCTCGACCCCACCCACGACGTACCGCCGGGGATGGGATCTTTTCTGTGTACGGGTTTGGGAGTCGCGTGAGCGGCCTCCTGGGCCTGCCTGGTGGGTGCCGCAATGGTGCTGCCGTGAGTGAGCGCAAGGCCTGCTCTGATCAGCGAAGCGCAAGGCTTCATCGGAGGTTTCACCATGCCTGGACCTGCACCGAAGGATCCGTCGAGTCGTCGTCGTAGGAATGCGACGGTTGGGAAGACGATGCTGCCAGCTGGTGGGCGTCAGGGTGATGTTCCGGTGTGGCCGATCCTGTCTCGTACGGAGCCGGATGTGTGGGCTGATCTGTGGCGCACTCCTCAGGCTTCGGCGTGGGAGGCGCAGGGTTGGACTCGAGTCGTTGCCCGGTATGCGCTTCTGATTGAGGCGACGGAGGATCCCAACCCGGAGAACTCGCCGTCTGCGGCGATCCTGGCTGAGGTTCGTCAGATGGAGGATCGGCTTGGTCTGAATCCGAAGGCGCTGCGTTCCTTGCTGTGGGAGGTCACTTCGGATGAGGTTGCTGAGAGGCGCGATGAGTCGAAGGTGTCGAAGGCGACCAGCAAGCGTGCTGAGCTGAAGGTTGTCGGCTGATGCCTTGGCGGGGCCCGGAGTATGAGGGCGAGTTCCCGTCGCTTGGGTGGTCGATCGGTGAGTGGATTGAGGAGCACTGCGTGATCCCGGACGGGGATCTCGCGGGGCAGCCGTACATGCTCACCGACGAGATGTGGACGTTCCTCGTCAAGCATTACCGCTTGCATGAGGGAGCCCGCGAGCACTCGTGGCAGACGGCATGGCATTACACGAAGTCGATGCTGGTTCGGCCGCAGAAGTGGGGCAAGTCCCCGTTCGTGGCGGCGATGATCTGTGCTGAGGCTGTCGGGGATGTGATCTTCGCAGGCTGGGATGCGAACGGTGAACCGGTCGCACGCCCCTGGCCGACTGCGATCATCCAGGTGACGGCGTCGACTGAGGATCAGACCGACAACGTCTATAAGGCGTTGCGGCCGATGATCGACACGGGCCCGTTGACGGATCTGATCCCGGATACGGGTGAGACGCGCATCAACCTTCCCGGTGCTGGGTGGATCGAACCAGTGACGTCGAAGGCACTCTCTCGGCTTGGTGCTCGTGTCACGTTCGTCCCTCAGGATGAGCCGGGTACATGGCCGGGCGGGAGCCAGCTCGAGAAGATGGCCGACACTCAGTACCGCGGCCTCGCTGGTACCGGCGGTCGCCCAGTTCTGATCACGAACGGCTGGGACCTCGCGGAGAACTCGGTTGCGCAGCAGCTAGCGGAGTCGAATGAGCCTGACGTTCTGGTGGATCACACGAAGGCGCCCGAGCACTTGTCGTACACGAACAAGGTCGACAGGCAGAAGATCCACCGCATCGTTTACGGTGACTCGGCGCTGAAGCTCGACCGCGGCGGCAACCGGGTCACCGGATGGGTGAACCTTGACCGTATCGAGGCGGAAGCATCGAAGCTGGTCAAGAAGGACCCGAACCAGGCGGCACGCTTCTTCGGCAACATCCCGTCGATGGGTTCTGGTTCCTGGTTGCAGCCGGGCCAGTACAGCGATCGTGTGGTTGTTCGGGAACGGCCGAAGTCGGGTCCTGTGTGTCTGGGGTTCGACGGTTCGGACGTGGATGACTGGTCTGCGATCCGCCTGTCCACGTTCGACTTCCACAAGTTCACTCCCGTGGATCATCTCGGCCGGCGAACGATCTGGAATCCGGCACTGACCGGCGG
>Ga0209914_1001653_pt1 | contig 21527 bp, 10 predicted proteins | sample ThiBiot_500_plan_FD_183949 | JGI IMG/M metagenome (GOLD analysis project Ga0209914, IMG submission 183949) | Wastewater bioreactor microbial communities from Cape Town, South Africa - Thiocy_cont_500_plan (SPAdes) | ecosystem: Engineered > Bioreactor > Thiocyanate-remediating > Anaerobic-Aerobic...
TAGAAATGAAGTCATCACTTTAATGTGCGTAGAGACTTACCTGTCATATGTCGTTCAGTTGATTTGCTGATTAATGAAAAATAATTGTGATTTTCATGAAAACGACACTCTATAAATAAAGAGAAAACTATAAGAGAAAATTGTGTTTCGGTAGGTTGAAATGGTTTACCAATGGTCGTTGATTGTGAGCGAGCGATACGAGAGATTCTATTGACTAATGATCGGGTATAAAGTGCTTCTTCCTAAAATAATTAATGCGGTGCGAATGCACAAAACATTTATGTTGCGCGTCGCGTGTTTTCCTCTTCTTCTTTCTCGACGTCCACACTTTACTTTGTTACCTAATGATCTTGAGAACTACAAGTCGTACAATTTTCGTTCAAAAGAGAAAATTAAAATGTTGATGTCGAACTAGTGATATTTTTTTTCAAATTCCCACTACGATCTTTCGTTATTTTGAGGGAACGTAAATATTTTTTCCATAGTTTACTAATATCCAAGATAATTAAAATATCAGCTGTAACGAAAGTTAGGCGCTCAAAATACTCGAATAATTAAAACTATAAACTATGGAGTAATGGAAACAAATTGATTGGCTATTGAGAAGTAGAAATTTTTTTTTCGTATGCAAGATTTCAACTCAATCGAAAGCTTTGATTGCATTCGCACCGCATTTTGCACCTGAGCTCGTCTCGTGTGCCATCTAGTTCTTTCTCTTTTTTGTTCATAAAATTTATTTTTTTTTATAAAAAACAAAGAAACATGTATTATTATTATCAAACGAGAAAAAAATGCCAATGCCCAATTTCAAACATTGCAGTATTCTGTATCTTTTACTTTCACGGTTGACAATTGAGACATTACATATTAATCTACGTTGAATTGATCGATAAATTAAGGGGGCAGTCGCGACCCCCCAGATTTTTAATTCAATAGGCTCATTTGAAAGAGCACACTTTTTTACATATATCCTCAAATTTTTGGGTTCATTGGATCTACCATTCTCGTAATATAGCTGTTCAAACACTTGATTTTTTACTAAAAATATGTACTTAAGTGGTTCCAGTGTTGGATGGGTTTCGAATGTGAAACTCAAGCAAAATATAACTTTTTATATATGAACCGATAGAGAAAAAAATTCTCTATCTACTGTATATATAATGGTCTTGAAGGAGAAAAAAAATTATACCATTTATTAGTGAATATGTTGGTTGAAACGGCAATTTTTTATACTTGGGTGCTTTTCAGTCGTGTTTTCATAACTATATTCGTCCTTGAAATTTTGTTGTTATATACAGTTCGATAGAGGACTTCACGCTCTACAACTTTGCTGTGTGCCATATCATTCGATTTCAATTTGTTAAGATCACAGAAATCTTTTTTTATTATCATATAGATTGCCGTACCCCCCCTCAGGGATGACAAAAAAAATTATTTTCAAATTTCGATTTGAAACTTTGCACAAAGAGAGGTCTCATTGAGAGTAGTTCACTGTAAAAATTTCAGCTTTACTGTCTACTTTTAAACTGAAAAAACTAGGGCGTCATTGGATAATATTTGATAACATTTGAGTATATGGTCGTATCTTAGAGCAAAAAGAAAGACTAGGTCTAATATTTTTATAGTGAACTACTCTCGGTGAGACCTCTCTTTGTGCAAAGTTTCAAATCGAAATTTGAAAATAATTTTTTTTGTCATCCCTGAGGGGGGGTACGGCAATCTATTATATCAATATCTTAAAAATTCGATATTTCAACGATGCCGAAGTTTGAAGATGAATTATTTTAGGATATTTATGATCTTTGTGAGTCTATCTTTCAAAAAAAAAATTGGGTCCCAAAGGGTTAAAATTGTTAGCATTCACATAGAATGAAAAGAAACATCGAAAAAATCCATATTTTCTTGAAATTAGAATTTTATATGTTCTATATGATAATAAAAAAAGATTTCTGTGACCTTAATAAATTGAAATCGAAAGATATGGTACACAGCAAAGTTGTAGAGCGTGAAGTCCTCTATCGAACTGTATATAACAACAAAATTTCAAGGACGAATATAGTTATGAAAACACGACTGAAAAGCACCCAAGTATAAAAAATTGCCGTTTCAACCAACATATTCACTAATAAATGGTATAATTTTTTTTCTCCTTCAAGACCATTATATATACAGTAGATAGAGAATTTTTTTCTCTATCGGTTCATATATAAAAAGTTATATTTTGCTTGAGTTTCACATTCGAAACCCATCCAACACTGGAACCACTTAAGTACATATTTTTAGTAAAAAATCAAGTGTTTGAACAGCTATATTACGAGAATGGTAGATCCAATGACCCTAAAAATTTGAGGATATATGTAAAAAAATGTGCTCTCTCAAATGAGCCTATTGAATTAAAAATCTGAGGGGTCGCGACTGCCCCCTTAAATGGAAATCGATCTCTGTGATATGATTCATCATCCATGTAAATAAGTTTCGTACGACAGGTTTTCGAATTTTTTAGTAAATATCCAATAGTATTTTGAAATTCTCCTGATAAATGTTCACCATAAATTAAATCAATCGAACAATAGATACCACTAAGAATCATAGCTGTTAAAACAACTTGATCATGTCCTTCAAGATCACTTTTCATCATAATTTTTGTCGATAAATCTTCCGAATATTTTCGTTCGATTACATTACTTCTGAACCATGAAATAATATCGATACTAGGCACTGTAATATTCTTCTTTTTACTATAGGCTATATTTTCTAAACTAGCACCCCATTGATTATTACCTTCATTTCCTGGTTCAGTAAAAAATGTTAAATTTGCTGCAACAATACTAACGGCTGTTGATGAATAAATTTTCACACGCCATCGACGTTTTAAACAATAGCTTTCGAATTCTTTTAAGTAACTATCATGTAAAGGATTGGCTTCGAAACCAATCGAACAAACTTCATTTGGATGATTACCAAATACTTCTTGAAATAAAGGAAGAACTTGTGCTTTTGGATATAAATATGGTTCATATAATTTTCTAATTTGTATACCAATATTTGTTCCCATATCGATATAAATATATTGACAATTATCAAGAAATTTTGCACCACTTGGACTATTTAATTGATTTGCCTGTATGACATGAGATGATGACGATAATGAATGTGTTGTTGATTTCACAAGTGGAAAATAAAAAGCTGTTAAACCACATACACATACGAATAGAATCCATATTTTGCTCCTTGAATTCTTTGCTTTTTTCACAGACACATGAGCAGGCATAAAAATCTATAAAGTATTTGTTTGAATGAAATGCTTAGATAATTGAGATCGGAGAGTCCGAATTAATAGGTAGATATTCAAAATTTTCAATAGAATATTTTCGACTAAAAACTGGGTATTTTTGAAAATTTGGAACTGCATATTGACCATTAGAAGGTTCATATTTTGAAAAAATAGCGATTTTTGTTAAAGTGTGATTATGTCAAATTAGATGTGAAGTTTTCCGACTCTATTGGTGTACTTAGAAAACTATAAAGTGGTCCTTCTGAGATATCTATAATCATTTCGACCTAGCTATTCAAAAACTATTTATGCATGAGTCGGAAAAATGTGGCAGCTTGAGTCAGAAGTGGCGTCCCTACGGTCCGCCACTTGAGGGTGGAGGTGCTGCTCAAAATAATGTATGGTAAAACTTTATAATACATATACGTATAGCCGATCGTTTTTAATTGAAACTTTATATACGCGCACACTAATACATTCAGTCGAGGGCCAAGTGAATCGACTCTCGATGAACGTTACTTGTGATTTATGTTTAGATAAACCTGAACGAGAAGATTTGTATAAAAAAGATAAATAACAATTGAATTGCTTGGTTGGATCAAATTTATTTTTATATTATGTACTTGTAAACTTTTGAATTTCGCTGCGTTTGTAGTCATTTGAAGAAGAAAAAATAAAAATTGGTTTTTAATTATCGAAGCAATATTTTATTGAAAATAATTATTCATGAGAAGGAGAAGAAGAAAAACCATATCAGAAAGCAAATAAAAAATGTGTTCATATTTTCTTCAAATAGTAATACAGTAAAACCTCTCTATAGTGAACACTAATGGGACCGTCAAAAAAGCGTTCACAGTAAGAGGTGTTCATTATATAGAGGTGTCGTTTTGAATAAGTTCATAAATAACTATATATTTAGCTCATAGACATTGGGATGGTAATAAGCACAGAATATTTCAACACTCAGAATTCAATCGAATTAGTGTATAGAGTAAAATGAAGTACCTTTTCTTCACAAGTATTCAATTAATATCTTGAGGAATATTCATCGTTATTACTTTTTCTACTCAATACCTGTAACTGATTAATTAACTGATTTGAAAAATATAAAAAATAAGATGTTGAAAATATAAATGCTGAATTGGAAAATGTCGAAAAATCGTCACTATACTTTCTGTATTCTTTTTTCGAAATCCTTTTTTCCAATGTTCTTCAAGTAAATCGATCGATCAATTCATTATGATTTATCCATTTCATTATTACTTTCGTTCTTTGTATATAATAAATTTCTGTTCAGTGAAATTGTCCCTTAATAGAATCATCCATTACTTTTGTCATCTCTTTTTCGCGCTTTTTCCGCCTCTTTTTTCGTTTTTGTCTATCTTCACGTCTGAATGTTATCTAGTTTTTGTTCACTATAAAGAGGTTTTTATCTAGTTGGGACCGAAAAAAGCGTTCATTGTTCAGAGTTGGGAGGTGTTCACTTTATAGAGGTGTTCACTAAGGGAGGTTTTACTGTATTATTAATTTACCAATGGTCATTGCCATCTGTTTCCCAATTCGGATAGATTGTTTCCAAATCATCTTTCGTAATAATTCGTTTTTCTCGAATACGATAGAGTTGTTCGAGTTTGTCGTTAACTGGTTGATTTGGTAATGGACGAAATTGTGCTTTGTAACGGATATTCTCCAGATCCGGTCGAGGATCAGAAACATAATAAATTGCAATTGATTTACGTGAATTATCGTCGGGACATTTAATTGGCAATGGTAAACCATGATAAGATACATCCGATGTTCGGAAAAGCATTGCCGTGTTAAAACATGGCGTTAACTTTTTTTCACATTGAGTGAAATCTTCGTTCCATAGTTCGATAGCTCCGCCGTAGTCTTCTTTCCAATCTTTTGTCAAATAAATAATTAGATTAACTCGACGTTCTTTGCCAGTTACTGGATGAATACTGTAGTCAAGATGAATATCGAGTTTACCGCCAGGTATATGTTGATGAAGTCCAGCACCGTGAAGATGTGGATCGTTTTCTAGATTTTCGATGCCACTGATTTTCTTGATTAAATTAACGAAATCATCGGTTTGTAGAAGAGCAAATAATTCTTTGAATTGCGGTAATTTCGAAAAATCAGTGAGAGCAAATTTCTTTTCAATTGGATTGTTATAATGAACCCATTTGTGATCATCAGTTACTTTAGGAAAAGCACTGTAGAGTGCTTCGGCGATTTCAGGTTTGAAGAAATTTTCGAGTTCAACATTAGGAAATGGTTTAGCTTCGGCAAATTTCTTGTTCAATTCTTCGCGATTATTGACCCATGGACCCAAACATTCGATACCTTTTTCGAATAATTGAACATTAACTTGATTTTGATCCATTGATTGTTACTTTTGTTTACCAAGAACTATTTTATCTGACAAGAAGAAAGTTTCATTTCAACAGACATATTTATGCAAGATTACACCCCTCAGGGTTTTCGGAAAAATTTATTTTCATATTTCGACTTGAAACTTCGTACAAAGATAGGTCTCAATGAGAGTAGTCTACTGTAAAAATGTTGGACATATCCGTTATTTCTATCCTAAGATATACCCATGGTAATGTGATATTAGTTAGAAAATCGGTTTCGATGGTCTTATTTTCATTAAGAGCATTCAGTAAACCTACGATTTTTACAATAGACTACTCTCATTGAGACCTATCTTTGTACGAAGTTTCAAGTCAAAATATGAAAATAAATTTTTCCAAAAACCCTGAGGGGGACTACAGGCATTTTTATCTCAATATTTTAAAAATACAGTATCTCAACAACAACAGAGTTTGGGCAGAAATCATTTCAGAGTATATATTCACTCATTGAGTATTACTATTAACTACAATATGGATCAGATCGGAAGGTGTCACCTCAGATGGTTCCCTCGTTAGTAGAATTATTAACTACAACATGTGTGTTGCAATGAGATATAAGATGAGAGTAATACGATGAACACTTTCTTTAGTTTTAGAATTTGATACTCCTCATGTCTGGAACTTTTTAATATTTCTTTACTAGCGGTCCTACCAGCTACAAATCAAGATACTTTGGTAGTGTCTATCTTGAAAAATTTGATAAATAAACTATTTTTGATAACAACGTTTTTTTAATCGTTCTCTTTTTCTCAAATTACCGCTTTTATGGCATTCTTCTTTAATTATATGGATGATGGATAGATGAAAAATGTAAGGATAAGTGACAGGGAACCTATTTTATTTTCTATATGAATTTGTACTTATTTATGGTTTCCATTTCTTTTCAGCATGAAATATCGCCGTGACATTGATGGACTACGAGCGATAGCTGTTTGTTCTGTGCTTATTTTTCATACATTTCCAATTGTTTTACATGGCGGGTTTGTTGGAGTTGATATATTTTTTGTGATTTCTGGTTATTTAATCACGTTGATTATTTACAATAAGTTAAATGAAAATTCTTTTAGTTTATCGGAATTCTACTGTCGTAGAGTCCGCAGAATTTTTCCATCATTAATCGTAGTTTTGATTTCTTGCTACATAATCGGTTGGTATCTGTTATATTCCGATGAATATAAAAAACTTGGCGTTCATATCAGTGCAGCTGCTAGTTTTTCTACAAATTTTTTATTATATAGTGAATCGGATTATTTTGATGAAGATTCAAATATCAAACCTTTACTTCATCTTTGGTCACTTGCGATTGAAGAACAATTTTATATTCTCTGGCCATTGTTATGCACTCATCTATGCATTCAGATTGGTCATTTACATATTTTGACAATTGTTTTAGGATTATGTTCGTTTATATTAAATTTAATTGTTGTACAAACAAATCGATCACAAGCATTCTACTGGCCAATGACTCGCTCTTGGGAATTACTGATCGGTGCTTATTTAGCTTTTCAATCCAAACGATTGGAATCATTGAAGAATAAAGTTAAATCAAATCAAAATATTATTTTCTGTAATTTAATGGGATCTATTGGATTAGTTTTGATTTGTGCATCAATAGTTTTTCTTAACGAAAGAGTTACGTTTCCAAGTTGGTGGGCTATTTTTCCTACATTCGGGACTCTATTAATCATTGCTGTCGAAGATACATCTTGGATAAACACTAAAATTCTTTCCTCTCGGTTATTTGTTGAGATTGGACGTATCAGTTATTCGCTTTATCTTTGGCATTGGCCTTTAATCGTATTTTGGCGTATTTTCGATGGTAAAGAGCTTTCATCTTCCGTACGTTTTAGTATAATTAGTCTTAGCATTTTGCTTGCTTTTCTGAGTAAAATATTTATCGAAAATCCCATACGTTTTGGTAGTTTTCCTCGAATGAAATTTGCATTCTCATGTTTATTTATGATAATTACCGGTATCATAGGATATCAAACGTATAAACTCAATGGATTACCTAATCGTTTTGCCAATGTTTCGCTTCCATTTTTGGATATAAAACTTGATGAAGAAAGTCTTTTTGAACATTATCGTTTTCGAACTTGTTTTTTTACTGGACCACAAAAAGAATGGAAATTTGAATCATGTGTTGATAATCCCAGTAAACCGAAGTCAAGCGGTGTTATACTCTGGGGTGATTCACATGCTGCTCACTTATATCCAGGAATAAAATCGCTCAAACCAAAAGTACGATTAACTCAATTGACTACAGGATTATGTCCACCAATGTTATCGATCCCAGGCAAAAGTGCAGAAAAATGTCTAGATATGAATCAATTTGTTTTCACGAGAATTGTAAAAGAAAAATCGAAAACTGTCATTTTAGCAGGCCGCTGGGCCCATTACATTTGGAAAGACCAAAGTTTAACAGAAACTATTATCAGCTTAAGAAATGTATCTGTCAAAAATATTTATTTAGTTGGCCCAGTTCCTAACTGGAAATCACCATTAAAACAATGTCTTTTCACTGCATTATCAAAACAAAGATTGAGCCACTATTATGGTCGAACTAATGAATGTTTTGACCACAGCATAAAAGACTATGATGAAAAAATGCAAACATTCGCCACAAAACATAATGTTAGTTATATTTCGCCGTATCGGATTTTGTGTAATCCCAGTGGTTGTCTGGTACTTGTTGGACAAAAACAAAAACAACTGACAACATTCGATGGACATCATTTGACTAGGGCGGGATCAATTTTTATTGCATCTCATTTTCATACAAGCCTACTAAAAATTTTATTAGAAAAATAAATCAAAAGAAAGTGATTTATCGATTGTGCAGTGTATCATCTTGAGAGCGTTGAGAATGAGGCTTATATAAAGAACTACCGCGACCTGGATTTCGTTGGAATTTTACTAGCTCATCAGGTGGTTTAGTTTGTACTGTACATAAGTAATAAAGTCAATTGACCTTGAGGGTAAGGATATTGCCATGATCGGTTTCGTCGGAATTTCACGGATCTAACTGGATGGGTTGAATGATTATTCTACAATAATATAAAAACAAATTAATTTGCCTACAGAAGAAAATACAAATCAGTCTGCTATGCTCCAGTGATGGGAACGGTTCGGTTCGAGATACAGTCAAACCGGCTCGAACCGAAATAAGCCGAACTTGGACATTGATGTTTATTTCTTTTTTCTGATATATTATGTTCGTTTCATTTTTCCAGAATAGCGAAAAGAAAGAAAAAAATATATTTCGTACCCGGCAGATGTCTATCAAAAAAACAATGTTTTATATTTTCTGATAGACTGTCGAATATGTATGAACTACTCAGTGCGTCCTTCAAGACAATATATAGTTTTCTTTGTCTGCAAAATTAATATTTTATTCAGCCTATTGAAATGCTCTATTCGGACAGATTAAAATAGTCATTGTTTCGAAGAAATGTTGAATAATCGATTTTTACGTTAAATCTAAATATTGTCTTAGTTTTCTCTATATAAGGTTACTTTTATTACTTATACTGGTAAGTTTATTACTAACGATTTTTTTATGAATATTTTTCAAAGAAGCATCACTTATTAATTTTCTTATGCTGGCTATAAATTCAACGTTAATTTTCGGTGAAAATAATTTTTTACTACTAGTACTAAGTTTTATTAGTAAATTTTTTCTGAAGTTTTTTTTGAAGTTTTAAAAACTTATTTATTGGTACTAAATTCAATCTTATGGTAGTTTTCGATGAAAACGATTTTTTACTAGTAAAGATAAATTTTACTACTGAAAAATGTCATATTTTTGAAAAACGGTCCTCAATTTAATTTTTTGAAGTGAAACTTAATTTAACGTTATTTTTTCACAGAAACTATTACTTTTATGAATAATAGCTATAACTAATGATGTTTTACATGTTTTAAAAAAAATAAGTAACGCTCATCTCGAGATTCGCTCAGCTCTTTCTCGTAGAAATCATATATCTCAACTATTTTCCAATCGTGTACTTCTCAAAATCGACGACACCTTTGCATTTACATATCAAGAATAATTTTTCGTCACATTTCTCGAATCGAAACGTCTAATAAACTAGTTAACTAATAACGTTGATCGAGCGTCGATTTGCATAATCCTCGACTGAATGTATCGCTATAAGGAGACAGAAATGAATAAATTGACAATTATTCATAATATGCATACACGATTTTTACTTAGGAGTATTGCTATTGATCAACTAGGTATAAGAATGCTTTGTCACAGTTTGTAGGGACAGTTTCACGTCGATCGTCGGCGTCCCTTCGGTTCGCCATTCCCGACAACGCGCTGTATTCTGCTTTTTTGTCTAAATGCTTGTCAATGACTTATAAACAATAAAGATATTCTCTTGACCTTTAATCCCAGATCTATACTCAGATTTGGACTCCTCGACTCCGATCGCCCAAGGTCAGACCCAGTCCCAACTACCATTGGTTACCTATCATGGGTTTCCAAAATCGATGTTTTCTTACTTTTAACCCCAAATTTGTACTCAGATTCGAACTTCCTGATTCCGATTACCCGAGGTCCAATCAAGTTTCTATGGTTAATGGTCAAATATTAGAAGTTACTAAAATCGACGTTCCTTTGACCCTGCGGACACACAAGTAATCAAGCAAACAATTGTTTTATATGACTCTTCTCTACGAGAAACAGAACAATTTTAGACCTCTATCGAATAGCATGAGTTTCGCAGTACTGACTTTTGCACTAGACTTTCGCCAATGACGAAAGTCCTGTTCGTTTAAAAACTTTAGCAGTATTCCGGTGGGATTTTCATCAATAAACAAAAGTGTATTTATCATATTCTGGAAAGTTTTCGTAAAAAAGTTGTTGAACTATCTAACATAATAACGAAAATACGCTTAATATATATTGAGTAGTTTATTGTCATTAGATAGAGAACACCTTGTTCTATCTATGATAAAGGTGTGACGATATATGAGAGTGTGAGTGTATGTTCTTCCAGCGTGACAGTACAGTGTATATCTACACCCTCACATAACGTGCCTTTCTCTTTATTCAACACAGTTTATATAGGGATGGTTACATATGAGAGAACTTGAGGGTCAGGGCCAGTGACTATATAGGGACATCACATATAATGACCGTTACAAAAGGAATCACTATTCCATTACTTAAAATAGGAAAGAACGAAATGAAACAAAACGAAAAATTTAATTTCTGATCAGAATTTTCCCAACCTATTCTATGTATTTTTCACTTCATTGCGTCTTGCCTTTTTAGTTACACTCAAGTATTAATGTCAAAAATCATAATTGATAGATCTTTCAAACCATTACTTTGTGTAACGTTATCGATTCATTCAGGCAAAGTATATACGACAATCAGTATACATATAAAACTTGTGCTTTTTTCTTGTTCGAGTAAAAAAATATGAGTATTGAATGTCAAATGTTACTGTTAGGTAGATTTTTTTGAGGAAATTAATATTTACTAATACCTTATCGCAAATAAACGCACGTTATTTTTATCATATTATATAGTTGTTATTTACTTCATATTATACAACAATGTCGTCAATGAGTAAGTACATGAAAAATTGAAGAAAATGATTTTATATTTTTGATAGAATTAGATAATCGTCTGATAATCTGTATGTTATTAATCATTTTTATTACTTTAATTTATCTTATTTCGAAAGAACCAAAGAGAGATACCGTAATAAATTTAACTTCAGAAAGAAAAGTTGAATTACATTCACAAACAGGAGATAAATCATGTTCTTGGCAATTTATAAAATATGTTCCAAGTGCTTGGGAAACTGAATGGTATTCAAATATCGAAACATTTCAATATGAAGTTTGCTCGGTGCTGTCACGTTCTGATCAAATTAATAAAACTATAGCTGTTCTTCTCCGTATAATGTCTTTACAAAAAACTCTATTCAATGAAAAATCTGAAACAACATCTGTTGATGTTGATTTTTCTCAAATGCATTATGCAAATACATGTAATAATCAAATCACAACTGCTGTTCAATTTATTGAACCATTAATTGGTTTTATTCGTGATCCATTAACGATGTGTCCCAAAATATCATCTGTTCCTAGGAATCTTTATCTTGAAGGTGAGTCTGCTCTTCAATCAAAACGTTTCCTTCTGCTTGCTCCTTCGTCACCGTTTAAACTTGATAAATCAACAGCTATCACAACAATTCCACCATGGCTATACACTCTTGGGTATCACAAAATTCTCATTGATATTGGTAGTTCATATTTTCAAAGTCGCAATGGAAATACAGCTGAAATTGGTACAAAATGGTTCTATGATTATTTTACAGAAAAATCTATTCGATTCGATCGTATTATTGCTTTTGAATATAAACCACTGGATACTAAACGTGCTTGGAACGAATTACCTGATGATGTTTTTCCTATTTATACTTTTATCAATGTTGGTGTCGAAGAAAAAGAAGGCAAATTTAACCCATGGACAATGCTTCACGCTATAGCTAAACCAGAAGATTATGTCGTTTTGAAATTAGATATTGATACGCCACCATTAGAAAGTGCATTAATGAAACAATTATTAGTAGAATCGAATACAGCTCGATATTTAATTGATGAATTATTTTTTGAAAAACATGTTTCTGATAAGAGACACTCGACAGAAGATAAATTAAAAGATTCATACGATTTATTTACAAAATTAAGGCAAGCTGGCATTCGAATGCATGGATGGCCGTAAAAATAATTAATGGGTCCGGCATAATAACAGTAGTGTCGAACTTGAAATTTGAATTTGAATTCAAAATCAAATATCTATTTTGAGGGTGAGAGTGGGTTTCAATTCATATTGAAATTGAACCATTGAATTTCAATATTTCATATTTATTTATTTATAAATTCGATCGAATTCCACAATTGAATTCATCGATCAATCAAATCGATGGTTGGACAATTCTGAATTCGTCAAATTTTAATTATTTTCTCGATAATGAACAAACTCGAAATCATCATTCATTCGTATTCGGTTTACGAGAATTAAATTCTACGGAATCGTCCCTTTCAAATCTTCCCATCACGAATGAAAAATATAATTTCACGTCAAATTATAAATTACAAGTCTATTCATCGGGTTGTTATTATCTCGACGAGAATAATCAATGGAAAGATGATGGACTACGAGTTGGACCTTTAACAAATCATAATCAAACGCAATGTTTCAGTTAGTTGTTGTGTTGTCATAGCTTTTGTCTCGTGATTGTGTATATTTATTTTATGTTTGTCTATAAAATGTAAATTTACTTACCTGACATATTGATTTTTTTATGTCTGGCCCGAATTTCTTTCTTTTGTTCTGCCTTTTATTATCGATGTCTCGAAAGTATTTCATCATGATTTTAATTATCACGAGTACAAAAAATTGTTGGACTCGATCTATGTAAATATTCCTGTTCAATGTCCTCTTCGGTGAAAATTTTCATTTCTACAGATTGTGCGTCGCTATATTTAATACAGCTACATTCGAGTAATAGATTGAGAATTTGTTCTTGACAATCTGTATTAAATGGAACATTTGTAACATTATCAGCAAATTTTAATCGTTGATGAATTTCAGCTTGAGATACTTGACCATGACGATAGATCGATGATAATCTATTTAAGTCGACTTGCAATTTCTTCTTATTATTACTGATACTACTTGATTGTATCGATTTTAATAAATTTTCAATAGATTCGCATAATGATTGAGTGTCAGTGTCCAACTGTTCTGTCACTCTATTATCAAGAACTTCAACTGTCAATACATAATTAATCGAATTATTTGTGTCAATGTACAAAGCGAAAGGACTTGTCCCAATTGTAAAATAATTTGCAAATGTCATTGCATATTGATTTCAAGTTGAATTGGAAACAAACATCGGTTGATTCTACGATTGACCGATGGAAAAGAAAAGTTTGATTTTCAAAAATAAAACTGTTTAAACTTTGAATTTGTCGAATGAATAGAAAAATGGCGAAAAAGTGAAAATTCATTGTGAAGAAAAATAAATGATTTGGATGAAAATCATTTCTTTGTCAATCGAGGACAAATGTTTATTTGATTTTGTAATAAAAAAAACAAAAACAAATGACATTCATCAAAGAAGTTGATTGAATATATCAAAGTGAAAAGAACATTCTCAACGATCACAATAAATTAAAAATGCAAATGCTAACTTTATGTTTTTTTTCTAAAAGAGTGATACGTCATTTCTTTAAATTTAAACTTGTCTCTTATAGGTAAATCGTTCGACAATCAAATAAATAGAACTGAAATTGTTCCCGACAACACTGATAAAAGAAAATGTTTGAGATAAAATTCATTTGTTTTATTGTCTGAAAAACTTCAAAAGATAAATATTTAGAATTAAGTTCACTTTAAACAATGAGTTTGATCATGATTTGTCTTATTTCCAACTCGAAGTCCTCGATCATTCCATTCATTGTTCTCGTCGAGGAAATAACAACCAGATGAATAAACTCTCAATGCGTAATTTGAAGTAAAATTAAATCTTTCACTTGTAATCGGTGGATTCATTTGAGAATTATTATTTAAACAATAAAGATGAATTTCCGAGGAATTCAATTCTCGTAAACCGAAAACTAAAGATTCATGATTTCGAGTTTGTTCATTATCGAAGAAAAATGAATGAAAATTCTTAGGACAAAAGACTGTCCAACCATCAATTTGATAAATCGATTGATTTAATTTAGGAATTTGATCGAATTTATAAATTAATAAATAACCAACTGACGAATTCAAAGGTTCGATTTCAATATGAACTGAAATCGAAAGAATAGTTGTGATGTTAACATAATGGAAATTGAATAATTGTTGACGAGACGTGACGTTTTGAAGAATCATTCGAGGAAGAATTCGATTTGGATCTCGAGGAATAAAGATTTCAATTGGATAATCGAGAGAAATTTCTTTTCCATCGGAATCGAAAAGAGAAAAAGAAATCGAACGAGAAACATTCGTATTTGCTGAATTTGAAAACGAAGCTAAAGGGTCGATTTTCGATTGAATTCGAATTGATTTTTCTGTTTGATTGGTTTCGATTGAAGAGAATCGAATTGAGCCTTGAGCGAATTGTTGATTCGAAAGATATGCAATTGTTTCACTTTGTAAACTCATCAAAACTTCGGAAGTATTCACAATCGATTGTTGACCAACATTTAAATGAATATTTAAAATAGAATTTAATCGAGAGATCATTTCCTTGACTTGATTTTGAATTTGATTTGCTAATTCTTTTTGTTGATAAAGATTTTTCTCATTTTCATTTAAAAGATTTATTTTCGTCCATTGAGATTCTAAATCTGTTTCATAATCTTGAGGAAATTCTTTTGCTCTCTGAGAATCTAAATCTAAAATCGTCGTTCTTTGTTGTAAAGGACCGTTGACAGCTGATAAAAGATTCGAAGCACATTGAAATAATTGAGTTGCACAAGTTTCTGCATCTTCTTGAGAAATTTTCATCGAAATCGATTGTAAAGCTAAAGTTAATCGAAAACATCGGTCTACGGCGATTGAAATCGCTGTTCGAGTTAATTGATTTGTTGATTTAGTCAGTTGAACTAATGATGAAGATTGAAGTTCGATACTTTTCACTGTTGTTATCAGGAGATTTTGAGTAAAGGAAATTAAATGTTCTCTTATTTCCGATTGAGAATTTAATTCGTCCTCTAATTCAGCGAGAGCTGATTGATTGAATGAACTATTCGTAGGTTGATTTCGAGTTGTTAAAGATGAAATTGAAATTGTTGAAAGAGGAATTCCACTTGAAACAGCTTTATTAATGTTTTCTTCATTTATTTGATTGAGTTGAAGTGAAAGAGAAGTGGATAGTTGTGAAACAGTATTCTGATTTCCAGTTACGAGTAAATTATTATTTAGTTGAAAATCAGCTTCAATAGAAATCGAAGAAAGATTAAATCTGGTTAAACAATTTAATTGATCTCGAATTTCGACAACTAAAATTTGATTTTCTCCCGAAGGTAGATAAACTTTAAACGACGATTCACTTGAAAAAGCGATCATAAGTTGATTCGTGAAAGAATAAAGAGAATAATCTTTAATTCCATCTTCATCAGACCAGTTTGAACAAGAAATCGAAAATAAAGTTGTTGTTGTTCCATTCGATGGAGAAATTGAACAAGAACCATTTTGAGGAGGTTGATTTAGAACAAAATGCAAAGCACTTGTACTTGTTTGATTTGGAAATGAATAAACAACTTCGAATTTCCAAAATTCGACTATTGGATTTTGGAGAAATAATTGATTTGTCACAGTGAAATTACTAGAGTTTGTTCCGAAGAAATAGTTTTGAGTTTGATTGAATAAAATCCAAAGAGAAGAATTCGGTTGTCCTGAATAAAGATTCCAAATGATTTTTTGAATCGAAGAACAATTTCCAAGACAAAGAGAAAAAAGAGCAACTTGAGTTGTTGGATTTACGAATTGATATTCGAGATTCGGAGAACAAAGAGTTACGATTACACAACCGATGGCGATCATTTGTGGTCGAGTTTGTTCAACTTTAACAAGAACATAACCTGTCGCCTGTTGAGATGAATTTCGAATATTTGTCATTTGAACCATAAATTGATAAGTTCGATTCGACTGGAGTGCCCTGGAGAGAATTGTTAATGAAGAATTGATCGAATTATCAAATCGAAATCCAGTTCGATTCGTTAAACACGAAGGAGTTGAAGAATTATTTGTTTGATCGTCAATTGTTAATAAAAAACCGTTTAAATTTGGAAAATTAAAAGTTGGATAAATTCGACAAAAATATTTGTAAATCCATTTCTATTTTTCAATCAAAATTGAAATCAATTCGAATTATTTTAATACTCAACTTACATCTTTGTCAAAAGTATTTTCATCGAAATCAATCGAATAAGTTCCTGGATCGAATTTCAAATCTTGTTCGAATCTACTTGTGATCATTGAAGTTCCTAATTGAACGAGATTTGCTGTGATTCCTGATGGAGTTATTTCAACATAAACTGATGAAGAATGATTTAAAGTTGGATATTTATTGAGAGTGATGGTTAATTCGAGTTCAAAAATTCCAAAAGGAAGTTTTCTTGCTGGAATAAATAATTCACTAAATGTTGTTTCAATTTGAGAATCGAATGGAATGACATTGGAATTATTCTTTAGAATCCATTGACTTCGAATTGATGTTGGATAATTACAATTCAATTCAATCAAAGAAACGATATAAAAATCTTGACTTCGACGAAATTTCAAAGGATTTATTAACGTTGAACCGCTGGGAATTAAAATTATTTGAGGAGATCTACATGCTAAGATTTTAACAAAACAAAACTTTTCTTTCTCAATTTTTCCTTCGACGATTTACTTTCATTTACATTTGTTGTTGTTGTTGTGGATGTTGACGTTGATGTTGTTGTTGTGAATGTTGTTGTTGTTGTTGATGTGGTTGGTGTTGGACCTAAATAATCAAATGAAAATATCGAATCGTTGCTTTTTCCTTTCTCTATTACAGAAATTTGTTGATAAACAAAACTTTTGAATTCGATGATTATTTCGATCGACAACAAATAAATTTCCAAAACTATCAAAAGCAATACTTCGCGGATAAATAAATTTATTGGATGTTGAACCTGATGACATTGAACATGCAACAATACAACGAAAACCATTTTCATCTGAACCTATTATTCGATGATTGCCACTATCTGTAATGAAAAGATATTTATTTCCATCCAAAATCACATTTGTTGGATAATAAAGTGAAATTGTTAGATTTGCTGATGTATCTCCTGCAACTGTAGTTCCATTTATTTGTCCTAATCGAAATAATTGAATTCGATTATTCTCATAATCAGCAACATATAAATCAAAATTCGTATCAACAAAGATTCCATTTGGAGAATTTAACATATTCGAAGTAGAACCATGAGAACCATTTCCAGCAACTGTTGTCATTGTTGATGAACTGTCATTTAACGATTTTTTTACAACTTTATGTAGGCCATAGATTGAATAATATAAAGTATTATTAAGATCAACAAAAAGACCATAAATATTGTAAGAAGAACCAGTCGTAATAGTAGTGGTTTGATTTGAATATGAATTTGAGAATTGAATTATTTGTTTAATTGAAGTTGAATCTCCAACATAAATTTGTCCGTTTGTTGTTACAAATATTGAAAATGCTGCTGATGATAATTGTGTATATAAAATCAAATTTGGATCATTGGAATTATTCATCCAAATGAGAATTCGTCCGTTGTCATGATTGATTGTATAAATCGAATTATTCATATCAATGTACAAAGCATAAGGATATGTCCCGATTTGAGTCTGATTTGCAAATGTCGTTGCATTTTGATCCCACGTTGAATTCGGCGGAAATATCGGTTGATTATACGATTGACCTTTGGAAAACAAAAATTTATTTTCGTTGAAAACATTCGAAAAAGACAAAAATTAACCTAAAATTAGCCTCAGAAGAAATAAAATCATGCAATAACTAATGAAGATCATGATGAAAAAGCAAATGTTTTCATGTCTTCGAAGTATTTTATTTATTTATCCTGAGGTAAATAAAATGAAAAAAAGTTGATTTAGTTTGTTGTTTTCAAAGTTGATTAGTTAAACAAAAACGAAGATATGTTTAAAGTCTTGTTCGAATATCGACGATAAGCCAACAAAATCGATCGGCAAGTGTCGACGGAAGATTTCTAAAAGCGCAAAACCTAAAAATTGTTTTTCTCTCTAATTGTTTTACATTTCATTTTTCAATCGTCGAATAAACACGAGGAGAACAGCATAGAATTCGAGAAGAAGAACTTGATGATCACAAGTCGATAATCTCATTCCGATTTTCTCGATAATCGATGTTAAAATCATTAAACATTCACTTGAACTAAAAGATAAAACAAAGATCGTTTGAAAGAAGCAAATTGTTATAAAAACTGACGATGTTTGAATGACCGTTTGTAACCAAAGAAGAAAACCATAATCGAATAGAACTGACATGACGATTTCTTGAACCTGAAAGATCGATTCAAACACTTGCAAAATATCATTCTAAATGACAAGAAAAAATTTCAAGATTTGTTTGTTTTTCTGTTTATTTTCGAACTTTTTCTCTTTTTCAAACTTAGTTTTCAAGATTTTCACTTCTCTAGACAAGAAATTGTTGAGATTTTTCACTCTGACACTTAGTTTTCGATCTATTTCTCCTTTAATATCTCAAATTTCTCTCTTTGAGACTTAATTTAGCAGTGTTTTCTCTTCTAACTTCGTGAATTTTCGAGATTTCTCTCTTTTTCTGCTTGAAAATCTGAATATTTCAAGGTTTTCCTCTTTTTTCTCTTGAAAAATCTCAAATTTCTCTCTTCGAAACATATTTTTCTCTTATTTTCTCCTTTAAAATCGAAATTTTTCAAGACTTCTCTGATTTGCACCTCGATAACTCTCTAATTTCTATCTTTTAAACTTCGTTTTCGACATTTTTCCCTTTAAAATCGCAAAATTCTCGGTATTTCTCTCTTCTAGACTGAATTTTTCGAGCTATTTCTCCTCTAAGACCGCAAATTTCTCTCTTTTTTTCCGTTAAAATCGAAAATTTCGATGATTTCTCTCAAGTTCTGCTTTGAAATCCTCAATTCCTCTCTCCTACTATTTGTTTTCGATCTATTTTTGCTTTTAAGTTCCAAATATCTCTTGTTTTCTCTCTTCTAGACTTGCTTTTCGACTGGCCTCGCAGCAGTCCTATATTTCCTATATTTTTAAAATTCGTCCTATAAAGTCCTATATTTTTAAAATTCGTCCTATAAAGTCCTCTATTTTTAAAATTCGTCCTATAAAGTCCTATATTTTGACGTATTTTTCCTATAATCCTATATTTTTTGGAAAACTGAAATTTTTTCAGAAAAAAATCCTTTATTCTGTAAGCACATCTGTTTCATATCATGAAAAACCACTTCAATATGCAATAGAATGTGTATTGGCGACGATTAATGATTTCTTCATTCGTTTTCCGATTGAAACTGATGGGATTATCTCATTTTATTTGATGTTGGTTCTTTGTAGTTACAAATATTGGACTAAAAAAATAGTTTTATTTTATAATTGTAGATTATCAAAATTGTGTTTAAAGTTAGTCATTCTTTGTGCGAATATAAAGTATTCGAGGTTAGAATTTTTCTGAAAAGAAAAACCATTGTTTTCTACATTGACCAACACCCTCACTCCTGAAAAAACAAAAAGAACTTCAATAAGAACTTCAGACAGTCAGTCGGCTGATAAAAGATGGCAGTGACCGATTACAAACAGTATTGAAAAGCAAGGACGCTTTTGACATGAATCGAGCAACAATTTTGATTGAAGATGGAAACGCAAAAAGCAAATCAATCAGTGAACAATTATCCACTGTTACTGACCAATTGATATAATTAAAAAAAAGAGTTTCAGTAATATCATAAACGACAGAAAATAAATAATTCAACCGATATCTTCGTTTGAAACCAAAGATCTCGAACCTTTTTACTATATGATAGAAGATTATTTACGAAAAAATGAAATTGCTTATTTTCTGAAAAATGTCGTATCTTTTATTCGATTTTGGTTAAATTTGAATAGAATATATAAATATGCACAGAGTCACAATAAATAGAATATCGAGTAATGTTTTTTTTTCTATTATTATTTTTCGAAAGTCCCAACAAGTTTTTTTCGTTTATTGTACCAATATCAAAACTATCTGCTATTTCTAACACTAAAAAATGCGCTACGAAATTTAAACTACGAATTTTTGTCACTAAAACCGTATCCTATACGTTTCCTATATATGTGTGGAGTATCCTATAAAAAAGCGATTTTAAATTCCTATATATTCCTATATTTTCAGAAAGTGTCGCTGTGGGGCCAGTCCATAACTCATTCCACAACCGAGACCAATTTCAAGAAGAAAAACATTCGTTCCTATATATTTTCGCATATATTTCTCATACATCGTGTCGTAATGATGAAATGTAACTTTATCAGTCTTATATTTCGCTCCAATGAAAGCAAATGATGCATTAACATCGACAACTGTCACTGTCGTATTTTGAAGAACCGATTTAGTATAATATTTTACAGGAGAAGTATAGGGTGTATTTTGTCCAATATAAATTCCAACAACTAACATTACTAAATAACTTATGCCGAGAAAAATTGGTAATAAATTCATCTAAGAAAACGATATGGCCCGTAGAATTTTTTTTGTAACAAATGCTTGACTACAATAATGTTTTTCTTTTTCAGGACACTAAGAGTATGACAATGGAGAAGAGAATGATTTTTTTTCTCTCGTGCATCATAGAAATGCAAAGAAAACAACTTTTTTTAAAATGAGCCGATCCATGGAGACCCATCCACTTTTTGGAAAGAGTTTTTTGATTTTTTTTCGACTCAATATGCCGAAGAGGTCTAGAAAACACTTTTGATGAAAAAAAATTACGGACCTTCTTATCAAAAATTGCGAGATCTAGGTCGTTCTTTAGGAACGTGTTTGGTATAGCGCGAAACACGCAGAAAATATCGGGAAAAAGCGGAAATATTTCTAAAAAAATATTTCTAGGTAATTTTTTGCGCTGAATGCGATAAAAATATTTTCGAAAGACAAAATCCTTTTAAAAAAATAGGTCCATTATATTGGAATTATCGTTTTTTGAGTCATTTTCTCAATAAACAGCAGTTAGAATACACTACAGTGACGGAATTATCATTTGATACTGGGAATTTCGCCTTTTACGATCAG
>Ga0209914_1001659_pt1 | contig 21418 bp, 26 predicted proteins | sample ThiBiot_500_plan_FD_183949 | JGI IMG/M metagenome (GOLD analysis project Ga0209914, IMG submission 183949) | Wastewater bioreactor microbial communities from Cape Town, South Africa - Thiocy_cont_500_plan (SPAdes) | ecosystem: Engineered > Bioreactor > Thiocyanate-remediating > Anaerobic-Aerobic...
AAATCAATCGATTAAATATGCTTTTCAACATATTCATTTCGTTTCAACTGACAAATATAAAAATGAATTATTTAAGCGAATTTTTTCTGCGCAATCAACAAATTAAATTGTTGATTTTGTTAACCACGCCTTCGAAATAAAATTTGACTTTCATTCGTAATGGTCTCTTCTTCTTCTTCTTCTTATTCACCATCAAAATCAAATTCTAAAAAGAAATTTATCGTTCAAACCACAAAAAAACCGTAATTATTCGATTTATTTGATTATTTGATTATCTTTTTTCCTCTTCAGACATCGAAAGTTCAATCGTCGAAAAGTTCTACTCATTGTTGCATTAACTACGTTCATTTTATGTATTACTATTATTATTCTCGTTTGGATTTTAGCTTTTACATCATCATCTATTACTACTACTACATTGATAACAACTCATACTACTACAACAACATCGACAGTAACATCAACAACAAGTTTATTTCCGCCTCGAAAGTAAAATAATAAAAAAAAAGTTGATTTAAATTGAAAAGGTACTGGAATAGCTGGTGGTTGGAATTCAAGTGGAATAACAGTCGGAGGATTAGTTAGTACAATTGGATTGGTAATTAATTCGTCAGATACTTTGTATGCATCTGATTCAAGAAAATAATCGAATATTAAAGTATAAAATTGGAAATTTAACAGGAACATTATTAGCTGGACAAGCAAATGGAACAGATGGATCAGCGTCGAATTATTTATTTTATCGAAATGATTTTTGCCGTGATTGAAATGGAAATCTGTATATAGCTGATACAAATAATAGTCGAGTTCAATTGTGGATTCAAGGAGCATCGTCAGCCATTACTTTACTTGTCTTTAGTAAATCTTATTTCAATATTAAAATCAACAATTTCTTCGTTTCAATTAGATTCAACACCAATAAGTTCTCCACGTGGAATTGTTGTTGATGAAACCAATTGAACTTTAGTTGTTTGTTCTGCAAATGGAATTGTTGGCAATAATTCGAAATAATTGAATGGTCCTTGGGATATCACCATGGATGCACTTGGAAATCTTTATGTTGTCGATCGATATAACAGTCGAATTCAATTCTTTTCCTATGGACAAACCAATGGAACAACAATCATTGGTAAAACAGGTGTCACTGGCAATTCTACAACTACATTTGATACGCCTCTTTCAATTGTTTAAACGTTATTAAATAAACTATAAGTTGACTCCTGATAAGTATTCGTTGTCATCGCATGGATTTTATTTGAAAATAGATTTCTATTTCAATTAATTTTAATATAAAGTCAATTGAAAGATTAAAAGATCAAGATGTTTTTTGTGAAAATAAAATAAAATAAAAACGAAAATGGATATTTCAATATGATACGAATAAAAATGTGTAATAGTAGAATAGTTTTAAGAATTTGTTTGTGTATAATTTCTAATTTGGTATATGTATATCCAACGGGAATGTCGATTGATAGTTTCACTGGTCCACCAACGACGAACGAAATCAATTCGTTTATTTGGTATATAAAATCGATTGAACCTGTAACTTGGTTGAATACAACAAATATGGCGAATGAATATGCTCAAGGTCATAGTGGTGAAGCAATAAAAGCAATGGGTCTTATGTATGAAATCACAAGAAATGCAATGATACTTGATCGAATGTTACATTTTGTTGACACTCTTTTATCTCAACGTAATGATATTTTATCAGCTCCCAAAGGTCATCGTATGACTTGGACAGGTACAATTGCTCCAATATGGCCTGGTAACATTGACAATCCGGCGTCTGCAGGTGCTGAACAAGGTGATAGTGTTGGACATTTAGCGTATTGTGCTCGACTTATATTTGAAAATAAAGATTTATGGAATGTGACAATCAATGATGGAGATCCATTTCATCATGGTATCACATATTTTCAACGTGCTCAAACTTATCTTAGTCAGGCAAATAGAACTGTAACACAATTTTTGTTTGCTTATCTTTTAAATCTACGAGATCGAAATCATTATTGGTTTACGAAGATGTCACCATATAAAAGTGGAGAAGAATTACCTTGGAATCAACAAATGATGATCTCATATGGATTAGAAAATCTTGCAGCAGCTTATCAAATTCTTGGTAATTATGATATTCTAGTAAAGAAATATGATCAAATTGTTCAAGCTAATTTCGAATGGTTTTGGTCGGTTGTACAACGAAAAAGTAAAAATCAAAAATCTATTTACGATTGGGGTTATTCTCCAAGTGAATCTGGTGGTGAAGATTCAAATCATGGAAGTCTTGATATTGCAGGTTTCTCTCGAGCTTTTATCATTCATCGTTACAATATCACTTATGAAATGATGATACCTTTCGGTAATACACTTGTTCAAGTCATGACATTATCCAATTCAACATATGCTGGTCGAGTAGATGGAACCAATGGACAAGGTCATGCTGCATCTACAAACTATATTCGTAGTGGTTATTTATATTCAGCGTATTTCGTTCCTGATCATTATACAAAGATTATGGCTGCTGATCTTACTGAAGGAGGAACAACCAATAGTCTTGATCAATTCTCACGATTCCAATGGGTTAAATATCAACGTTCTTTCATCGTAATTACAGCAGAATTTCATCATCATTGAGTATATATATATATATATAGAAGTTTCTTTTCTTTCTATTTGTTATCTGTCCTCTCGAAAGCAACAACAAATCTTGTGCAATTAAAATCATGACTGACATTATGAATGAAGATGAAACTTATATATTTGAAATTCTACAAGAAAAACATGTTGAAGAATCTTCGAAACTTCTTGCTAATGTCTTCACTAAATACAACCCGATGGATATTTTCATGAAAATTACGTACGAAAAATTTTATCCTGAAGCGCTTGCTATTGCAAAAGCTGTGCTAGATGAAAAACTTTCGATTGTTATTATACATAAACAAACAAATGAAATTCATGGTATTGTTCTAGTTGGAGATCTTGAGAAAGCAATGAAACATGATTTTGATGAATTGGAACCTACTGATGATTCGGAAATATATGGTGAATTGAAACGAAGATTTCTAGAACATTATGGTCAATTGAAAGAAAATGATATAGCACTCATAATGATGGTAGGTATTCGCGAAGATTGTTGTGGAAAAGGTAAATCTTTCAAAATGATCTTTGGTTCTTATAAGACTAGTTTCTGTTTGATAGGACTTGGCACAAAACTTCAACAGATTCTATTGAATCATTGTCGACAACGTAAATATAAACATGCAATCGTTGAAACATCAAATCCAACTATGTCTCATATCTATACGAATAAATTCAATGGCAAAGAGTTTACGTCAATCTATTTACCAACATTTGTAACAAGTAATGGCCGAAAACCATTTGAACATTATGAGGCAAATGTACCCTTGATTGTTTTTGATTTATTCTCTTTCTCGTAGAGAAGAGTCATACAAAAAATATAGAAACATACCTTAGCCAATCTAAGAAAAGAACGAGACTACGATTTTAGTGATTAAGCATTTTGGCAAAAAAATCCTTTTTTGATAGTTTTAAATCCTTTTCTGATTGATTTGCCTAACGAAATTTTACTTTATATTTTGAAGAAACTTGACAATTTGGATGTTTCATATAGTTTATGATTTATTTTTGTACAACTAGAGAAAACAACAGAAAAAGCGAAAATAAATAAAAGACGTTCTCGTTTTAATGACGTGTTGAATATTGTTTGGATAAATTAAGTAATTCTTCAGCTAATTTGGTTCCTTCGACTCTTGCCGATATTTTCTTGAAAACAATATCTCTTGTAATTGCTTCATTATCATTGTATGGAGCAAAACCACAATCATCTGTTGTTCCTAATTGTTGAATGGGAATATATTTTGCAGCTAGAATAACTCGATTTTGAACAATCAATGGTGTTTCAATATTTAAATCTCTCGGATTAATCACTCCAATGAAAACACGATGTTGTGGTTGAAGAAGTTTTTTACCAATAAATGAGAGAATACTTTCAGGATCACTTTCCGTTGTTAATTGAATATAAAAATTATTTAAATTCAATTGAAAAACATGTTCAAGAACTCGTTTATAATCTACATCCGATGAATGAGTACTTCCACGATCATTTCCTTTCAAATCAACAAATTGAAAAAGGTTGACAAAAGAAAAAGAAAAGAAAAGAAACCTGAACAAATGTGAACACCTAATTTGTCTCTTTCGTTGTCGTTGAATCGTTCTAATAATCGATTGTTAATTGAAATGAAATCTTTGAGAAGTTGACCAGTTGGATCAATTTTAAGAGATAATTTCGCTTTAGCAAAATCCAATTGAACTTTATCAGCTCCAGCTTCTAAACAAAGTCGAACATCTTTCTCCGATTCATTTATTAAATCATTGAGAAATTGTTCTCGTGAATAATTTTTAATCGATGGATTTGTATAAACAAGTGAAAGTGCTGATGGAGCAATGACAGCTTGTTTCAATGGACGTTGAGTAAATTTTTGGGCAACTTTTAAATATTCGACAGCATATGTTGAATAACGAAATGGTGCACTGGCTAAATGAGGAAGATAACGTTCATGTCCATCGGCATACGTTATTTTCGTTACATCAGCCGTATCAAATGTATAATTATATTGAGCTAAGTCATAGATCTATTTGCAAATATTAGAGAGAGACAAACAAAGAAAGAGAAATGTGAATTTACTGGATAGGTAAGAAACGATGGTTTAGTTAATTCTCCATCAGTTAATTGTAAAGAACCAGTTTTGGCCAGATCACGTAGAATTTGTCGAATATCTCTTTCTTGTAAATATTTTAAACGATTCGTCGATAATTCACCTTCTCGATGTGCATGTTGAGCTTCAACAATTTCGATTGAACGTGGTAATGAACCAATTAATTCGGTGGGAATTAAAACCTAGAAACGAAAGCTTTTCATTTTGACATTGCGAATCAATGGTTTTTTGTTTCTACCCAGTTTTTTGTTGATCGTGCCATTGACAAAGATAAACAAAGTGAAAATGTCTTTGAAAATAATCATTGACAAACAAAGAGAAAGTAACTTTCTATTTCATTTATTTCCATTTCCTTTTCTTTTCTTTTCGTTGATCAAAGAAAATCATTGAGAGTGCAGGATCTTCACTTTATTACGAAGAAAAAGAAAATGAAAACAATTTCTTATTATTAACTCGAAATTGAATCAAAAGAGGAGAGAGAGAGAGAGCAATGAGTGTTTCTTTTTTGTTATTGTTGAAGATGATCAATCGTTTTTGATATTATCTTCGCATAAACAAATATGAAGACCAAAGACACGATGATCTAAATTGGGTCCAGGAGGAAGACCAGGAAGACCAAAACCATGATCGAAATTACAATTTTGTCCGTCTCGACATTGAAAATGTTCGAAAACATTTTTGGTTTTCCATCGTTGAATATCTGCTTGAGTCCAATTCTTATGATTTCTAATCCATTGCCATGTGACTGAATCACCCGTAAAATACCAATCACGACATTTGCCACATCGAGCACAAGGACGACCTTCACAATATAAATCAGGAAACGTTCCTGGAATGGCAAATTCATATTCTTTCGACGAAGTTTTTTTCAATTGAGGATTTGAAGATTTCTCTTCGAGATAAATCAAATCATTCCATTGAATTTCATCTGTTTTATTGATAATTAATTTGATTGTCGACGATTGAGATGATTCATTGAAAAGACGATTCAACGAGTTCAATTGTTCTTCTAATTTCAAAAGATTTGCATCGAGATCATTTTGATTCTGTTGTAAATTGTCGAATTGTTGCGAAAGAACATTGAAATCACTTTTAATTTTGTCTTGTTTCGATTTCAAAAGACTTAAGAATTGTTTTCTAAGTTGATCGGCAGTTTGATTGACTTTGTCGATTGTTTTTATTTGCCAAGAATCGATTTGTAAAAGAATCGAAAGATCCGATCGATTATCCAAATTGAGTTGATTTACTTTGTCTTTTAAATCATTTCGACTCGTACTTAACATTTGCAATTTACTTGCCGAAGAAGACATGTCGATATTTTAACCTTATCAAGACAAAAGTAACTTGTTGTTTTCGTCGTCAATTATATTCAACGATCATAATCATTCAACCATGAATACTCTCTCTCTTTTTCTTTACTTGGATATGCATCAGTGTCCTTCGTTTCTTTTCTTTGTTCTTCTGTAGCCTTTGCCCGATGTTATCTCTCGTGTTTGAATTGTAATGTCATAAATGGTTTCATAGTTACCTTTATTCATTCATCTATCAACAATTCAACCATGTTTACTTTACTTTTCTTTTCGATAAACAAAACGAAAGAAAATGAATCGAATGATTTCTCAAGGTAGAATAAAATCTTTTTCAGATGAAATCAAATCAGAAATTGAAATTGACTAAATTTAGTGTTGTTATCCATTGTGATATCAATTGCATTTGCATTTCTATTCAATCTTGTCAACAACAACAACGAAGAAGAAGAAGAAGAAGGTGAATGTCCATCACATTCATATCGAATACAAATTATCAATCAGAAACCATTGTTAATCTACATTGAAAATATGTTAAAACAACATGAAATTGATCATTTAATTGAGTTAACGTAAGAAAATGAGAGAGAGAAAAAGAGATAAACAAATTTTGAATAGAAAATCTTCATTTAAAGCATCGATGGTGACAACAGGCAAACAAGGAGGAGATTTTGTGAGTAATTATCGAACATCAACATCAGCTTATATCAATCGAGATCAATCGAATGTCGTTAAATGTCTTCTACAACGATTTGCTCATTTTCAAGGAATTGACGAAATCGAACGAATTGAACCTTTTCAAATAGTGAAATATGTTGACAATCAACAGGTTTGGACTTTGAACAGAAACTAATAAAACGAATGAAAATAATTGTAGAGTGGATATCATTTCGATTGGTTTCAAGATACAAATGCATTGAAAAATGGTGGTCAACGAATTTCAACATTCTTTACATATCTCAAATCAAATTGTTCAACTGGTGGAGAAACGGAATTTGTTGATATTCCATTTAAGAAAACAATTCATCAACATCTATGTCATCTTATTGTTTGTGATAAAGATTCACACAAATTTGGAATTCGATTTCGACCTATTTCTGGTAATTCTCTTTTTTGGTTTAATTTAGATGAAAATGGTCAAGGAAATCAATTGACTTATCATGCTGGACATCCACCTGGATTCAATCATTTCAAAATTGGTCTCAATACTTGGACAAGACTCAATCGATTCTATTGGCCACGAGACAAAAACAAACAAAAAGATTAACTGTTGAGACAGAGAAGAGAAATCTTTCTTTCTTCCGAGATAAAAAAAGATGTCAGTCGATATCATCAAACAATTGATTGGCAGTTGTAGAAGTTGTGTGAATCTAAGAAATAATAAAAGAGTCAAATGAAAGTATTCACATGTCGATCTATTTGTTTTATTGGTTTGCCAATATTTCTTCTCATTGTTTTAACAGTAATCTCAACTTATTTCTATAGAATTTATTTATTAAATCGAGAAAAAGATTTGAGAAAATTAATTGAATCATTAAAACAATTTCCAATAGAAGATAAAATTGAGAAAAAACAATTTCATTCAAAAGATTTGCCAAATAAATTGAAAGAATCAATTGAAGAATATTTGTCAATTGATCATGAAAATTATTTAATAATCAATTGTGAAACAGGTCTTGGCAATCGTTTACAAAGCATCGTTAGTGCATTTGTCTTTGCATTGGTTAGTAAACGTCGTTTATTAATTCATTGGTCATCAAATAAATTAAGTGGATGTCATTTCAATGAATTATTTGTTTCTCCTATTTCGATGTCATCGATTCTTTTAAAAACTTATACTCAACAATATTTAATTGATCATAGTGAACATTTATTATTTCATGGTCCATTTGATGAATTACTTTGTCAACAAGATTTAGTATCATTTAAAAAGAACAGTCAATTTTTATTTGTTTCAACGGATGAATATTTTCTAAGTGTTATTCTTAAGAATCCATCGTATAGTCAAAATTTATTTGTCAATATTGATGAAGATTTATTATTTAAAAATTTAATCAATTATTTATTTGAACCGAAAAAAGAATTAAAAGATCAAATAAAATATTATGAATTAAAATATGGTCATTGTCATAAAGGAATTCATATGAGAAAACAAGGTTTAAAACCAATTCAAATCAATGGAGAACAACATTTTCTCAGTTTGTTTTTTTTTCTTTGAATGAATTCCAAACGAGAAAATGAAATATTGTTTTAGATTGTATTTTAAATCGAACAAAATCCTCAAATGAAAATTGGTTTGTAGCAACTGATTATTCTCCATATAAAGATTATATTCGTTCGAATGTTAATTCTGAAAAGATTGAAGTTCATTCATTAGAATCGTCAGGTCAAACAAAACAATGTTTCGATGTTCAACAAGCTTTGATCGAATTATGGTTATTAAGTAAATGTCAACAATTATATTTAACTCATTGGTCAAGTTTTAGTTGGTTATCAAGTGGAATGTCAGGTATTCATCCTCATATTGTTCAATCAGATTCATGTCATTTGCAACCATTTTCTCGACCTTGTTATTATGAATTAACTCATTTAAGACAATTATCTTGTTTTCATTTTAAACAAATGTTTTCAACTGATCAATGTTGTCTTTCCGAAGGATTTTGTGGAAAAGATTGTTTACATCATGATTATAAATATGGAGCACATCAATTCTATTTTCTTATGATTTGGCCAACATTTCAATTGATAAAATGGTTTCTCAAATGGTTTCTACTTGTTTTCGTCATTGTTTTCCTCACTACTCGATTGAAATCTTATTGGACCATCGAGATTTCTAAGAAAGTTTTATTGATTATTATTTATTTGTTGATAGTATTTGTTAATATTCGTTGTTTATTTTGGTCGAAAAGAAAAGTGATGTAGAAAAGAATTTAAGAAGAACATCTTTGAATAATTGTAACATGTTGAATATGTTGTTGATTTCTTTGATTAAAAGAGAAGTTTTACTGGCGAGATGTAGAACACGAACAGATGTTAGACGTTGTTGTTCTTCAATTGGAAGACTCCGAATAGTTTCAATTGATTGAAGAAGATATTTGTCAAAGATATCTTTGGATATTTTACTCCATTCTGTAATAAGACTTTGATGTAGATCAAAATCTATAGATTTGTAAAGAATTAATTGAATTTATTCAATGTGGAATTCAACATTTAAGAAAAGGTTTCGAACAAGCTACTAAAAATACTGTTTCCGACAATTGAATCAAACATTGGATAAACACTTATCACGATTTATCGAAACAATATTCGAAAACTTTAGATCTTATCAAACAATCGTTGACGAATCAATAGAAATCTCAATTAGATCAAATGCAAACAGATTTACCAAAGATTATTAAATCAGCTTATAGTGAAATTGAAAGATTCTGACCAAAGATCAACTCAAAAAGTGAATAATGTTGAAAATATTGTCACATTTGTCAGTTCTCTAGCGTCTCGTGATCAAATTCTTGTTGGATATGAACTTTTATTCAATGAAATGGAACGCCACAAACATTTAGATGATCCAACTATGTTGATTCTTTGGGTGAAATTTGCAGACTCATCTTTATATTTCTTTTGTCAAGACAAATCATTGAATTTGCCAGAAAATATGATAATGTCTTTTTACAAAATCTTGATGCAATTATTCGAATAAGTTATAGTGGAAAATTAGAAAATGTTAAAACACTTATAGAACTTCTTATGAATTTACCTTATTATTCAGATAATGCTCAAGGTTATTTGTCTTTATTTAACTTTATGAAAATAAACAATCACTTGGATACTGAAGAATTAATCATTTTAGCTTACAAAGTTAAAGTAGATATGTTTTTTTTAAACTCAATTCTGTTGCACTCGATTTGTCAACAGAAAAAAAAAAGTTGAATTGTATTGGCGAAGAGACATATATGAGTAAACATTTACTCATTGAGTACTTTCTTTTTTCTGTTCTGCACGATGATTCATGAATAGAGAACAAATAAAATGATTAATAACCTTCGATTTGTTGTTTTTTTTTACTTTTGAAAACAAATGGAAATGACAACTGTTTTGAAATATATTCCAAAGATTGTCACCATTGCTAAAACGATCTATGATATTAATAAACAAGTGAAATACAATAAAAAACAATGTCAACGTACGACGATTTCCGTCTTAGTTCAATCAATTGAGATTTCATTTCTTGTAGGTTTAATCAAACGAATCGAATCAATTGTCAATGCAATTGAATCGAGTCCTCATCGGGAATTCAAAGACGAGATTTCAGTTGAAACAGCATTGAAACATTTAATTGAAATCTTAGAAGAATCATTGAAATTCATCAGTCAATTTACAGATTCATCGATTTTAACTCGATTTATCAAGAATAGTGATCATGAACTTGAATTTGATGAATTAAATCGAGCATTGTTAAGTAGTGCAACTGATCTCAATTTAAGTTTAAATTTGAAAGTTTTATTCGATCAAAAACAAGATTTTGAAGATCAAAAAGAAGATCTTGCCGAGATTTCATCTAAAATCGATTTAATTGCATTGGAATTAACAAATCAACAAAAAGAACTCGTTCGTTTAGATAAAGACATGAAAAATGAATTTCAACGACGTTTTCAATCGTTTCGATATCATCTTCAACAAGATTTAATTCAAGTAGAAAAACCTCCTCAACAACAACAACAAATGTCAAAGACAGAAGATTTTGCTTCGATTCCATTGATCGCTGGTTATGATCTAATTAGTGAACAACAAATAGGTGAAGGAGCATTTGCTGATGTTTATCGTGGAACATGGCTCAGTCATCAACATACAGTTGCCATTAAAATACTTCGTGTCAATTATTTAAATGAAACAACAAAACAGAATTTCTTCGATGAACTTTCGACAATGTATAAAATTCGTTTCGATCATGTTTTGGGCATTTTTGGTGGTGTTATCGAACCCAATTATTATGCACTCGTTCTTGAATTTATGTCTTTAGGTTCGTTATTTGATGTTTTACAAAAGAAAGAAAAAATTTTGTCTTGGAATGATCGTTGGTCAATTGGTTTACAAATGAGTAAAGGTTTGAATTATCTTCATATGATGTCAATTATTCATCGAGATATTAAATCTTTGAATTTTCTTATGGATATTCATCCCAATGGATTTATTGTTAAAATCTCAGATTTTGGTTTAGCAAAAATTCGATTGAAATCAACTCAACAAGTTCAACGAAAAGAATTCGTTGGAACAATTCAATGGACTGCACCTGAACTTTTCAAATTTGAACAACCATCAAAATCATCGGATATCTTTAGTTTAGGCATTGTCTTCTGGGAATTAGCCACTCAAGCCATTCCTTATGAACATTTCAATGATAATCTCATTATTGAACAAGTTCAAAATGGACAACGATTACCAATACCCAACAATATTCCTCAAGATTTCTCTTCAATCATAAATCAATGTTGGAATCAAGATCCTAAACAAAGACCAAACACTCAACAAATTATTCAAATGATTAATCAACGATCAAAACAAATTGTAACTTATCAAAATGAAAAACTCGAACAAATCATTGCTGATTCATCATCTCATTCAACATTGAAATTGAATCAAATGAATCTAACAGATTCAGACATCGAATTTCTCGTTCAACAACCAATTGTCAATAAACAAACGACAATTCTTTGGTTAATTCACAATGAAATCAGTTGTCGAGGAGCTCAACTTCTCAGTCATGTTCTTTTTAATAATATTCATTTACAAGAATTATGGTTAACCAATAATCATTTGACTGATCAAGGCATTTATCATCTTTCCAAATCTCTTTCAGTCAATTCGACATTGACTAAATTAGGTATTGCTTCGAATGAAATTACTAATGTTGGAATTTCTTATCTCGTTCAAATGTTAAAAAAGAATCGAACATTAACAATGATTGCTTTGGCTAATAATGAAATTGGTGATGAAGGAATTCAATTATTGTCAAATACACTTGCTTATTACAATTCAACTTTAGAAATCTTAACTCTCAATAGAAATCCATCGATAACCGACAGAAGTATTCATTCAATTGTCAATATGATTAATAAAAACAAAACGATCAAACAAATTTGGTTAAACAATTGTAATTTATCTCAATCAGGAATCACTAAACTAAATTCTTTTGCACAAACAAAACCTTCTCTTAAATTAGTCACTGTTTATCAACAATCTCAATAAAAACTAAGGAGACGAAGTTGGATCAGGAAAAGAATCTGTTTGATGAAGTTGTTGTTGTTTGATCTTGTTTAAACGTAATTGAACTTCATCAGTTGTTTGACATTGATCATATTTGATTTTGTCTTTCGATGTTTTCTTTTGACGATGTCGAACAAGAACAAAACCAACAATAATTCCAATGACAATTGAAATCAGTATAATCGAACCAAGGAAAAGACCAAGTTTTGTAAATCTTTTCACTTTCGATTGAACACTTTTGTCATTCATATTTTTTGAATTACACAAATCCGTTGAACAACAATCGATTCGACCACGAAAAGTAGCTCCACCATAAGAAACTGTTCCTGATTTACTAACACATTTATGAACAAATGTTCGAATTGTAAATGCCGGATAAGCTTTTTTTGTTACTGAATCTTTTCCTGCTTCACCAAAGATTGTCTTACAACGAAAAAAAGACTTCGATCTATCGAATAAACAAAGAAAGAAACAACTTACAGCACATTGTTCGTTGTGACTCGATGAACCTGCTTTGTAAACATACGGATTGGATTGATTGAAGATGGAACAACCTTGAAGACCGGTGATTCGTGAATCACATGTATAACATTGAATCACAGGATCTGCTATTCCACTTGTCACGATTTCTTTGTTACATTCAGCAGAATTACAACAAAATAATGCACTTTTCTTTAATGCTTGTTGCATTCGTGTTCGAGATGCATCATTTATTGTTGGTTGACATGCTTTCTTATACGATTTTTTTATCACATTTCCAAAATTGATCTGAAATCAATAAAACAATTGAGCAAAAAAAACGTAAATGTTTTGTTGTTGTTGTTATTCTTACTGAACATGATTCAGTTGCACTACTGAGAACAGTTAAATAATCAGCATCAGCTATACAAATACCTCCGGACATCGAACATGTTCCAATGGCACATTTCAATGATGTCAATGCAGGTAATGGAGGTGACAACAATGAATTACAAAGATCTTCATTACAACAATATTCCGATGATGAACTTCGACATAAATACGATTGAACAACATCACGAATTGTTAAACCTTCAGGAGTGACACGAATTGAACACGAATAAATCGATTCATCGATTGGAGTTGATATTATTTTCACATTTTTCGATTGTGTTGAAAATCTTAATCCACAATCTTGTCCTCCTTTGCATGAATAACATTTCAAACATTCGATTTCTATTCAATTCAATTCAAATTCAAATTCTATACTTCTATTGAACATTTCATTGTTTAACTTACGTGAAATCAACGACAAACAAAAGATGAATCGAATCATGATTATAAGGCAATTCTGTTGCTAACGATCAATGAAGTAACCAAATTAGATTTTTTTTCTGCACCGTTTGTTTATTTGCTTGGCGAACACGTTGTGCAATCATTATGTCGTTTTTCTCTTTTTTTCTCCTCCATCGTTATAATTTAACCTTGAGTTATGAAAAGAAAATCGATTCAAACTCAAAACATTTATTTCTCTTCACATGAAATTCCTATTTTCACCTTCCAAATTCATCATCGAAATTCGAAGCCAAACAAAAAAAAGAAAGTTTTGGTTATCATAATATACGTATATATACTGTTTTGACAAGTGATATAAATGTGTATCGTAGTGACATCTACGACGATCTCAAATTGGATTCAATATTGTTGTTCCGAATGTCGTCATTGTTGTGTAATATCTTTGAATAAATAGAAGAGACAAAAGAAGAAAGTTAAAGGTAGATGAAATATATCGAAGCTTATCTACTTGCGCTTGTTCGTGGTTATAAATCACCTTCTGTTCTTCGTCTTGGTCTTATTTTTGCACAAGCAGGTCTCAAATTCGATCGAACTGAAGCAGAAAAAGTGATAAAAGAATGCCAAGGCAAAACTGCTCAAGATTTAATTAAACAAGGAGTTCAAATTGTTGAATTGGAAGAGAAACAATCGAAAGTTTCCAATGACGATGACGATGATGATGATGATAATTGGCGTGGATCTGCAGGATCACGATGTTTAATGTTTTTTCCGACATCAGGTCGAATGGGATTCAATCAAATTGTTGAATGTAAACAAAATCCATCGATTGAAAAAGTTCATGAAATGATCGAATATGAAAGTCAATTGAGATTATCCGAACCGATTCAAGAACTTATCGAAATCTTTCATGAAGATGAACGATCTTTAACGTAATTTTGACATTTGTTGCTATTCTCGTTCGATCGATTGAATTCTTTGTTTTTAGTTTTATTCTTGAATCGATTCAAAAACACGTTGTTAAACATTTTGGATATTCCGATGTCAATTCATTACGTTGTGCTCATGCTCGATTTCCTCACGATCCAATTCTAAACAATGTTTATTATAGTAAAATCAAAAAAAGAAAAAAGAAAAGACAAATGACATATCTTTGGATTTGTTTATTTAGTAAAACATAATAAAACATGTCAAGGTTTGGTCAATAGTGGTGACGATGCTCGAAATGTTGATTTACTTCGAATGAATGGAGAGAAAAGCAATTTATTCGATCATTTTCATAAAAATCAACCGTTAGTTGTGTTAGCTGGTTCATCTAGCTGACCTCCGTTTCGGGCGTCTGCACAACGAATCAAGTGAGATTTGAATTCACTCTCAAGATTTAATCTAAGAAATGTAATTTAGTTCATTGTTTCGTTGTCATTCGTCGAATGGAATTGATTTCTGTATGATTTATATCGCCGAAGCTCATGCTCGAGATGAATGGCCAATGGGAAAAACGATCTCTTGTGTTGATCAACCAACAACAATCGAACAACGAACGGAAAATGCTCGACAATGTTACAATGATTGTCAATTTGAAGTTGAAATGTTAATTGATACGATGAACAATCAATTTCATTTGACTTACGGATCTTGGCCATTTCGTTTCTATGTTTTTTATGAAAACAAACTTGTTTTCAAAGCTCAACCCGATGAAAATACATTTGAATACGATCTCAATCAATTGAACAACTGGATTGACAATTTCATTTCATCGAAATAAATCACTTTTTTCTTTTTTTCTTTTTGATTGTCGTTAAATGATTTGATTCGAAAGTGTTTTGTTGAATTGAAATTCATCAATGAAAACTGTCGAACTAAATCTTGATTTGTAAAGATGTTCACAGTTGGACTTTTGTTTCTCTTTCGAATAAAATCAATGAAAACAATCGATTGATTTAGTCTTGTTTTATTAGATGATAACTTCAGATTGTATTGAAGACGAGAGAATAATCATCGACGGAATCAATTGGATTCGTGGATGGGGTTTAGCAACACTTCGATTTGCTTTATCTTATCAACCGTCGAATGAAGATTTATTTATTGTTGCATCTCCAAGATGTGGAACAACTTGGATGCAAAATCTAATTTATAATCTTCGAACAAATGGAAAACCTTTCAATGAAAATATTCAAGATTTCTTTGAACAAAATCCTCAACTTGAAACAGATGGAAAACGAGGTATCAAACAAATGAAAAGACCAGGCACAATTAAAACTCATCTAGCCATCGATCGACTTCAATTCAATGAACAATCGAAATATATTTGTATCGTTAGAAATCCAATTGATGTTTGTGTTTCATTTTATTTCCTTTATCAAATGTGGTTCGATGTTCCCAAATTCGATTTCAATGAATTTGTTGAACATTTTCTCAATGAAAGTCTTCCTTTTAGTGGATATTTTCAATGTCTTTCAGCAGCTTGGAATTGTCGAGATCGATCGAATGTTCTTCTCATTTCTTATGAACAATTAACAAATCAATTCGATTCATCAATACGAACCATTGCTCAATTCTTGAATATCGACATCGACGAACAATTAATCGACAAAGTTAAACGATATTCATCATTCGAATATCTTAAACAACATTTCGATCGAGAAAGAACCGAATATGAAAGACTATTTATTGAAAACATTCAAGATCAAACTATTCGACAACGAAGACAAATTATTTTTCAACAAGAAAAACATTTGAAAACAATTCGAAATGGAAAAGTCAATCAATCGAAATCATTGATGAGTGAAGAACAAATCGAAAGAATTTGTCATAAATTGTCAATGACATGTCCACAAGTCAAATCTTTATTTTCTTAGATGAATCTTATTTCGTTTGTTTTTTGTTCGTGTTTATTGAAATGAAAATAAAAAGCGAAGATTTAAAGTAAAATACATTGTCCTTTAGTAACTGATCGTGGACATTGACAACGTTGATCTTGAGGAACACCTTCCAACGCTTGTTCAATATGTTGACCACATCCTAACATTCAATTTCAATATCAATCAAAATTTCAACGAGTGATCTAACCTGCCCATGATGCTTTTCCACATTTTGAACATGTTGTTTTATGACACATACTTTCAAATTCAAAAATAGTTTTCTTTTCACATTTTCTGCATGAATAAATAAATATTTGTTCTTTTTTTGTCCAATTATTTCTTTTTCAATATATTCAAATCCAATGAAGAAAAGAACAACTACTGACATCTTTTTCATTCATAATCGAAGAATAAATTACTTGTTGTCAATCTACACACAAAATACTTAATATCAGCAAGATCTCATCAAACTCTATTGAAAGATATTTTTTTTTATTAAGAATCAAATAAAAATCTGTCTAATTATCTATCGAAAGAAATAAACTTTCATCCAGTTCTTTCGCCAATGTTTGTAGAATTGCTAGAGCGATTTTTGCTTTCTCACGATCTTTCGAGTTCACATCTGGATAGACTTGATCCATTCCCAGATCTATTGATACGACTGTCCGTATTTGGTCATAATTTTGCCGTTTATGGACTGCACTATTAAGTAAACGGTGAGAACTGTTCAATCGCACAATCTACTGAAATTGTACCGTTGAGCATGCCAAGAATAAGGTCAATAAGAATTTTCTTGGTATTCTTATTGAACGAGCGCTCTCTTTGAGATCTAAATGTCAACAATGATCAACAAGAATTCACTGGAAAGAAATCTACGCTTACCAATTGGTTGTTTTGATGCCATCGAAAATAAACAAGAATGAATTTATCTGAAAAAGCCAAGCATTATGCACATCTTTGATTTCTTTCTCGTTTCCATTGGGAAATAGAAATAGTGAAATGAAATGAAAAAAATGCAAGGATATTTTGTTGTAATGACATCTGTTTTTAATTCTTGTTTATTTTTAAAATGTTAAAGTCAATGATTGATAAATCGATTTAGGATGATGAAGATGATTGTTGATGATTATTTTCTTTTGAAATTGTTGAGTTAAAGTTTGAATCCATCGATTGATTTCAATGATATTCGATGAATTGAAAAGAATTTTGGCTGATAAACCTTTACGAATCTTAACAATGGAAGTAAAAACCTTTGGATTAGAATACAATTGTTCGAGTGTTGCCAAAGCCATTAATTGAGGAATTGCACAGAATCGAAAGATTTGTTCGTTTTGAATTTGATTTAAATAAAGAAGAACATCAGGCAAATGAGTTAATGCATCACAAATCATTTCATTGAGACATTCAACACTTCGATTATCAGTTGGATTTGTTGACAACAAATCGATTTGAGAAACATATTTATTCCAAATTTGTTTTGGCCACCAGATTCGTCCTGCGTGAAGATCTTCGAGATAATCTCGAATAATATTTGTTTTTTGAAGAAATAATCCCATTGAATTACTTAACGACAAATTGTCAATTAAAGATTTCGATTCGAGATGACTTTCAACGAATATTTGTGATAAACCATGACCAACTAAACCAGCTACATAATGACAATACAAATTGTATTCATCCAATGTTTCAATTGAATCATTCGATTCAACAAATCGAATCATTCCATCGGCCATTCGTTTAGTTATATCGACGATTATTCGTTGATATTTAACATCAAATGATTGAAATACATTCAAAATTCGATGAAAATTTGTTAATAAATCTTTGGACTGTTGATTGTCTCCAATATTTTCAATCGACCAATGATGAACAAATAATTTTTCATGAAAAGTTTTTAATAGAATTCGTTTTTGTTGAATTGGAACGTTGGGATCATCTTCAATGGTATCTAATCCACGTAGAACAAGATAAAATATACAAATAATATCACGAATTTCATCGGGAAGTTGCTGAATTACAAATGAAAATGATCGACTGACTTTATTTAATTGTAAATAACAATAATCAATGTCACTCGAACCATTTCGTTGTTTATTTACTTTCAAACCAAATTTTAATTTTAATAAACAACAAATTTCAATTGAATTTATCAATGAAATCAATTTTTGTTTCAAATAAATCAACAATATTTGAATAAAAACCAACAAACTATTTTCTTTTTCCATTTTAAACAACAAATTCGAGAGAAAAAAACGAGTCATTTATTTAAAACGGATGAAAAGCAAAGTAAAACATCGTCCGATGTCATCATACGATGATCGTTCGATCTTCTTCTTCAAACAAAAGCAAACAAAATGTGAAATCTTATCTTTTTTTATTTGATTTTTATTTATATTTGTATTTGAAACAAAATGCGAGGATATCGAATATAGATTTATTGAAAATAAGTCGATGTCTTTTGCAAATCATAATGAAAAAGAAGCAAACAAAAGGAGTGACGTCGAGGAGATTGAGTGTGTGATGTACTTTAGGATTTGTTATCTTCAAGAAATGTTTTATCAACGACAGAATGTTCTGATAAACGAACATTTCAAATAAAAGAAAAAAGGTTTTTCTGTTCGAGTTTATTTTCTTATTTGAAAATTCTAAAAATGAGTTTGGGAAGTAATGCCGAAGAATTAATGTTTGATGTTCTATCGAATTTATCGAATTTAACAACAACAACAACAAGCCCAGATTCATCCTCAGGAAGTAAACCGATTGCCTATGTGGCACTCGGTATATCAATTCTCTTTTTTGGATCGAATTTTGTTCCCGCAGCTAAATTCCCAATTGGCGATGGAATTTCATTTCAATTCTTTTTATGTTGTGGAATTTGGATTGTTGGAATTATTGTTAATTTAATTGTTGCAACATCGTCAGCTTCATTTCATTTCTTTCCTCTAGTTATGATTGGTGGTGTCATTTGGACAACAGGAAATGTTCTTTCAACATTTGTTATTCCAATTAATGGTCTCGGTGTATCCATGTTACTATGGTGTACAACCAATCTTTTCATGGGTAAATTTCAAAAGAAAACAAAAAATCATTTTTCATTTCTTCTCTTAATAAAGGATGGGCAAGTGGAAGATTTGGTTGGTTTGGTTTGAACCCTGATCATGTGAGTAATTCAGCATTGAATTATGCTGGTGTTGTCATTGCGATTCTAAGTGGAGCTATTACTCTTTTTATTCGTATTGGTAAAAAAGAAGATCTCGAACATCAATCATTAGTTAATCTAGAAGATTCAACAACGATTAATACATCAATTGATGCTGAACAACCACAAAAAAATGTTAAAAAAGTTAGTTTTCAAATGCGAATTATTGGTTATATCTTAGCTATTGTTGCTGGATTATTCTTTGGTTTAAATGTTTCTCCAACAACTTACATTATTCAACATAACGATGACTACCAAGATTATAAACCTAAAGTCTCAAAGAACGGTCTTAATTATGTTTTTCCACATTATACGGGAATCTTATTAACATCGTTTTTCTATTATGTCATTTATATTATTGCGAAAAAGAACAAACCACATATTGATATTCAAAGTATTTTACCAGCATTTATTTCTGGAAATATGTGGGGAATTGCACAAGCTGCTCTCATCTATGCCAACGGTATCTTAGGTCAATCGATTTCATTTCCATTAGTTTCTGTTGGACCTGCAGTTATTGCTGGTCTTTGGTCGATCTTTTACATCAAAGATATTTATGGTTGGAAAAATTATCTTATTTTTACTGTTGGAACTGTTATTCGAGCAGTTGCTTGTGTTCTTATTGCTCTATCTGATAAAAACTAAATTTCATTTTATTCTTTTTTCTTCAAAAATAAAACTGAATAAATGAATGACTATCGAGGAAGAAGCAGAACAACAAAGGCACTTCACTGTTAACATTGAAAATCAATTTAAGAAAAGTCAATTTTTAAAATTGGATGACAATACAGAAAAATGTCGTTGAACCGATTCGATTATTAATTGTCTACATGGATTAAAAGGAATTCAAAATGACAAAGAAAATGTTCTAGTTATGCTACTTCGTGATAATAAAATGACATTGAAATATTTGATGCCATTTATTCGTCGAACAACAAAACAAATCAATAGGAAAGGACCATCGAATGAATATTTATTTTTTCGCCATATTCATGTTTTCAAGTCATTAGCAAAAATCAACAAATGATTTCTTTACTTACATTTTTAGTCTTATCTAACTGAATTGTGATGAGATTCCAATTGCTGCAATTCCATATCGATTTCTTCTCCAAAATAAAGACAAAATACGTCTCTCTCTCTCTCTTTCAACAGACATTTGGTGCAATGCAAATCGATTCGAATACCGAGTGAGGGTGGGTGCAGATGACTAATTCACGACAATAAAGAGAATATCATCGATTAGAAATCATAATGAAAAGAAGATAAGAAGAAAAAGTCAAAAAGGAATTTAACATTTATTTATCAATTCGAAAGAGAAAATGTTTTAATAATGAATTGTTGGTTTAGTTCGCAATCGAATGGACGTAAGAGTGCATCCATCATTTACAATTGATTCTCCATCAACAAATCATCGACGATCACTTGTTGAAAATGTTCAATTAGAAAATGTTGACCAACAACAACAACAGCAAGCAGAGGCAAAAGAAGAAGATCATGGAAACGAACATCATCAACAATTGAATTGTTGTTCATTTCTTGCAGTAACATTACATTCATTGGGAATTATCTTTGGTGATATGTGAGTTGAATTCAAATAATCATTGAGGAGAAAAGATTAATTTTGAATTGTTTGTATAGTGGAACAAGTCCATTGTATGTTCTCGATACGATCTTTTCGAATAAGAAACAATTGCCAAGTGAATATCAATGTATTGGTGCAGTTAGTTTAATCATTTGGAGTTTAATTCTTGTTGTATCAATTAAATATGCAATCTTTATTTTAAAAGCAGATAATAAAGGTGA
>Ga0209914_1001664_pt1 | contig 21381 bp, 17 predicted proteins | sample ThiBiot_500_plan_FD_183949 | JGI IMG/M metagenome (GOLD analysis project Ga0209914, IMG submission 183949) | Wastewater bioreactor microbial communities from Cape Town, South Africa - Thiocy_cont_500_plan (SPAdes) | ecosystem: Engineered > Bioreactor > Thiocyanate-remediating > Anaerobic-Aerobic...
TTGAAATCTCGCCAAAACGTCGACCAGGTTGATTATGAAGAGCATAGGCAACATCTGGTTTTATTAATTCCTTAAATTGCCGATCTTCGACAACAGCTCGTGCACCATCACCAGTTTCTTCAGCTGGTTGAAAGAGTAAAATAACTTCACCCCGTTGAGGCGGATTCAATGCTAGACGCTTTGCTATACCGAGTAGAATCGTCATGTGTCCATCGTGACCACAACTATGCGCTACAAAATTTTGACCGTTTTCTGTGACTGGGAGTGCATCAAGTTCAGCACGTAGCATCACTCGTGGTCCGTCTGTAGGTCCAGAAAAGAGACCCACTACTCCACAACCACCTATTCCAGTTAAAATTCGTGTTGCATTGGCTTCTTGTAACCATTTGACGATATACGATGCAGTTTGTCCTTCGTGATTTGATAGTTCAGGATAGGAATGTAAATAATGTCGAATTGTTTCGAGAGAGGAATTCATCAACGATGGAAATTCACTATTTTCTGACATTTTTATGTGTAGCAAAATTTGTTTTGATATAACCGAAGATTTAATCAGTTCACATAAAAAGAATGAGATAAGAAATTATTTTATAAACTCTTCGTTCGTTTTCTTTTTATTTCATATTCACCAACCACTAAAAACATGAAATTTACACTTATTTTTCTCGTTTTTCTTGTGTTTTTTGTGCGAGAAACAAATGAAACACTTGCTCAAGCAGAAATGTTTCTTGCAAATACAAATACTTCTATAGGATTTATTAATTTCGATGAACAAGAAGAAGCATGGGGTGTTGTTATATCCGGAATGGTTAGTGGTCTAAGACCTGATTCATTACTTGTAAGTTTATCTACAATAACTTCTAATTTTCTCTCTATCTGTATGATATTAGGGTTTTCATATTCATTCAGTACCAATTAGAGATGATCATAATTGTTCAGCTGCTGGTACTCATTTCAATCCCTACAGTAAATTCTACGTCATTTTGAAATAGTCATTCTGAAGAGATTTTGATGTTTGATAGATACATCTCATGGTATGCCGAGAGATCAACTTATGGAACGACATGTTGGTGATTTGGGTAATATTGTTACAGATTCAAAAGGTAGATCGTATATTGGATTAGTTGATCATGTTATATCTCTTGGATTTAATCATACACGAAATATAACGGGTCTTCCTCTTATGATACATAATTTGACTGATGATGGAGGACATTCAGGACAAGGTGAAAGCAATACTACGGGGTTAGTAGTTTTTATTTACTATTGACTTTTATTGAATATTCTTTTTACATTAATCTTAGAAATGCTGGCCCACGAATTGCTTGTGGAACAATCCGTCTTGTCTAATTTTATAAGGTTTTTCAAGATTATATTTGACTTGTGTGTATCTTCTCCAAATGCACTTTTTTTATACTTTAATTTGCAATCTGAATATAAAGATAAGACGGCTAAATAATAATGAAAAAAAATATGTGATTCAGTAGCGTTTAAACATTTGCACTCGATGATTTAACGTATCAGATACGTAAAGATTAAGTTGCTTGTCTAGAATTACCCAATAGGGTTGGTTTAATACACTCGCATTTGTACCATATACACCTGTTATACCAGAAATGGTTCTACCAACCGAATGTCCAGATAAAAAAAATTGAATACGATGGTTTTCTGTATCAGCCACATAAATATTACCCATAGGGTCAAGATTCACACCAACTGGACCGTTTAAACAGGTTGAATCATTTCCAACAACACCAGTAAAACTACCAGCAACAATTGTTCCATTATTGTCACCAATCCTCCACCATACTACTCTAGGCATATTGTAATTACAAATAACCAAACTATTTGAAAATACATCAAAATATAGTCCATAAGGCGTAGACAATTGAGAGGCACCGAAACCATATCCATTACCTCCCGCAACCACATTACCTACTGATGATCCATATTGATATTGCATAACACGGTGGTTACCAGTGTCTGCTATATAAAGATTATTAGTTTGTGAATCATATGCAACGGCAGTTGCTGCAGACAGTGTGTCATTAGTATTTCCTGATAAACCTATGAATATCTTATGTTTAGATATACGTTTATAAAAGAACAGCTGGTTACCTGTTATACCCGCCACAGTTGTTCCTGACAGATTACCACGAGGGAAAAATTGAACACGACTATTTGCTCTATCTGAAACATACATATTGTCATTGGAGTCAAATGCCATATGAACTGGTTTATATAAATGATAAGAATCATTTCCTATTGCTGCATTTGCCTGGCCTGCAACAGTTATACCAGTTGATGTACCTATGATGAGTTTTTGAATCCGATGATTCGAATAATCAGCTATATATAATGCCCCTAAAGAATCAAATGCCAAACCGTATGGACCATTCGTTTGATTAGGAGCTGAACCTGGTACACCCGCTTTATTCAGTATTGTTATACCTGTAGAGTTCCAACGAAGTGAAACTGGAAGATCTATAACAAGAAAATAATTGTCACATATATTTTGTCTTCCTTTTACCTGATACTATTCTTCTTGGTTTTATCAATAGTACCAACGAAACAGCAGTAATTATTATTATCAATGAAACACTAATAATAATCGAGATAATGATACATTGTTTTGAATATCTATCGATAAAAATAAATTAAGAATAATATTTCATTTTAGTAAATATTAGAACTGACTTTGTTTTCTTTTTTTCTATATTCCGATGGTGATCAATTGTAAGACAGTTTTTATCAGACCAGACGTCTAATTTCTTGAGAATACCAGAAGATGAAATCGAATGATTGAAAGCAGTGTTAGTTTTAGATAATTGAGTGAAACTTTGAGAAGCACATCTTTGTTTTGATTTATATGTGGATTTGTCATTTATATCAGAATGAGAAGTTTTTCTTTTTGGAATTGTGATATGAATAATTGACCTTGGGACACTTCTTTTTCTTGGTCGATGTCGAGAATGTGAAATAACAGATGCTTTTTTTCGAATGGCATTATCTTGAATTAGATTAATGAAAATAGATTAATCAATAACTGAACAATAGGATTTATGTTTTACCTGTGCTTGCCTGTGTAGATGATTGATCTTTCAACATTTGAATATCTTTCTTTTCAAATTTTGTTTGAGTTTGATTATATTTGTAGACAAAATATTTTCTTTATGGTTTCATTATAGGCTAATGTATTCTAATTAATGTATTTAAAAAAAAGAAATATGAGATATTGAAATTCAATGAACAAAAGAATTGTAAAGTAATGGAAAGACGACATCATCGTCGTTATAATCGATCAATTGTTCATAAAGTGAGATTAATTTATGTTCTACTTTTATTTTCAATTGATTAAAATTTAGCAGAAACGATCGAACAATATCATTCATATATTTAAGAAACATAGAAAGCAAACAAAAGCTAAGTTTGAATGCAAAAAAATAATTTTAAAAATTTCATGAAAGCTTTACGATAAATTTCTGATGGACATATAAAAGCAAATATAATTGACATTGATGGTAAAAAACCCATAAGATAAAATAAAAGACTAGGAATAGCATTTTCATCAAGTTTCGTACAAACAAATATAAATGTTAAAATAATACGTGGTAATGAAAGAAAACCAAGAATAATTGGTGCAATTAAAATTTGTTTATGTTTAACGAATTGTTCTTTTATAAGTTTAAAATTCATTTGTTTTCTTCGAATTTTTTCCTGATTGTTATTATTATTTTCTGAGTTTCTATTTGTTTTTTGTTTTGATTCTAATGTACCAAAAATAATAATAATACCTGATGATACATTAATAAGTAATGGAATTAAAAATGATGAAATATTTAATATTGAATAAATTGCTAATAAACCAGGTTGTTCTTGATTTAATTTGAGAACACACCAATATCTTTGATCAATTTGATTATAAATTATTCGACGAAAAACAAAGTCCAATAAACAAAAAAGACCAACAATAATAATAACCAAACATATGATCCATTTACAAATAGATTTACTTTTTGAACGAGAATATTTAGCTTTAAGTTTAACAGCTATTGTACGTTCAATAGCAACACATGAATTTAACCATTCACAAGTAATTGGACACCATTTAAGAAAAAATTCAAGTATGGAACAACTTAGATCATTTTGTTCATCGAATAATAATAAAATTATCTTTAGAATAAGTATAATCTGTGTTAATAAACCAAATATTGATGAGAAAAGTAAATAAAAACCACAACCAACTTCATGTGTTTCTTTTTGAATAAATGTACCTATTGGTAGTAGATTTAAAATAATACCCAAGAAAATAGTTAGAAATATTAAAATAATTGCAATTTGTGCTATTTGTGAATATTGAGAAAATTTTGAAATATTAAATGATAAATGTGAACCAATAATACCATCAAGTGAAAGACTATAACCATATGTTGAAAATTCACAATAAGATCCATATGCACATTGTTCACATATACAAACGGAATATGTTGGACACATACTATCATCTTGAATACAATTACCTTGATTATGACACCAATTATGATCACATTGATGTAAATTTGCATGAAATTTAAAACAATCAGTATAATTATCTTGTCGACAAACACACATTAATTCTTCATCATAAAAACATATTAATGGATTGATATCATTTTGATATTGTCGACAAGGTTGTTGATAATATTTAACACGATTTATAGGCGGCTGTAAAAGAATTTGTTCATCAAATAATTCATGAATTGTTCGGCAACGATGAGAAGAATCTATTTGAAATATACTACTACTTTTAATCCATTCAAATGGCGCATATAATACAAAATAATAATCAAATTCATCTTTATGTTTATATAATTGAATGAAAATCATTTCAACATCAAATAATTCACGATAAAGAATAAATGTTAAATTTGACATGTTTTTATAAAAATGTTTTAAATAAATCTGTTGAGGTAATGCAGTATCCAACGTATTCATATGATTGGTGTGTAAAAATGCAATATTTGATAATGAAAATAGAAGATTTTGATCAATCGATACATAAATTATCGGTTTCAATTTACTACAATTATCACCAAACCATCCTTCATCACATATACATAAAAATTGATTAGATTTACCATAATAAATTCCAGTTGGTATACATTGACCATGTTTATTACAAGTCATATTCATACATGGATTAAATGGTAAAAGACATCGATGACCATCATAATTTAATGAACATATATGAATATCATGATCAATACAAATTGAATTATTTGAAAATGATCGACATGGATTATAAGGAATTGGAATTTTATTCGACTGAATATTTGTATCTGTTTCAGGTAATTCGAGTCGTTTAAATAGAATTTGAACAGGTAAAAATTCGAATTTAAGCGAAAAACTCCATGATTTTTCATGTTTAAGTGTTTCTCTATTAAATAAATGAATATGAATGAAATTATTTGTTAATGAATAATATTTTTTATCTTGAGGATAATAGTTCCATAGTTATACCAGTATGACATTCTAATGCAGAAACATATAAAAATTGAACATGTGAAAGTATAGTTATATTTGATTGATTGATATGAACAAGTAAAACAAGAAATTTATATAATGATAATTTTTTATGAAATGATGTTAACATTTTCATTTGTAAACTAAGAGAAATACGTTTTTGTTGATATTGACATCGATTACCATAATAACTATTCGAGCATAAACAAATAAAACCATCAGAATCTTTTGTTGATCGAACATAAATACCACGATTGCATATCCATAAAATAGAATAATTTAATTTTTTTTCGATTATTTCTCGTTTAACTTGACGTTTATTTATTATTGAATGATTCATTTTACTTTGATGAGAATTCCATAAATATATATTTACTGTATTAGTTAAATCACAAAATAAATCTGATTTACCATCATAATTATCCAAATCTCGAAAAGGACAAGAATTATCTATTATTGATGAATAATTACAATTTCTTTCTATTCCATAACGCCAATGACATGCAAGTGTTTCATCATCATTTTCTGGACAATCTTGAATACAATCACACAATGAAATAATATCAATGCATAAAGTTGAATTTTGACATCGATATCGACGTTTATGTTCAAATGGATGTTTCATTTGACAATAATTTCGTTCATCAAAAGATCCAAGACATTCAATAATATTATTATTAATATTTATTAATGGTAAACAAATTGGATTACCTGTTAATTGATCTAAACAAAAATGTTGAGTATTATTACAGTAGATTGACGAACGTGTTAATCTTTCACATCCAAGTTCATCATGACCATCGGGACAATTCCAAATTCCATTACATTTAAAATGAAATGAATCACATGGCCATTCATTTGTTAAACAATTTGATTCATCTGTATGATTATTTTTATCAATACCATATTCTAATACACCATTGCAAATATGACGAAATTGAACATTTAACTTTCTGCGTAATAATGACATTTCATGACACTCATGAGAAAATGGATTTTTGCAAATATTAAGTACTGATAATAAAGGATTTTCATCTGAATTATCCAAACAATCTTTCTAAAAGAAAAAATGATCGTAGACGCTGATGAATGTTCTGTTTACCTTATTATTGAACATATAACTTAAAGGTATACATTTTGTTCCATCATCACACATAAATCGATGAGTTAAATTATATGTACATGCATCTTTTGGACTTTCATCTTCACCATTTTGACAATCTTGAAAACCATCGAATATTCGATGAAATGAAAGACATTTACTTTGATCATGACAACGAAATAATGAACATGTACTATTATATTCTAATAATGGTGGTAATGAACATGAATGTATAAAATATTTAACATCTTTTATCATTTCATCTGTGTCATTATATGTTCGATTTGTAAATGTATTATAAGATCGACATGTTAAACCATTTTGTTCATCTAATTTTATTGAATTATTTAATGAAAGATAAGGACATAATGTTTCATTGTAACAAATATATTCTGGTTTCGTATGATTATAAATAAGTGTTATATGTGAAAAGAAAATAAATGATGATGTTGATATCATTTTTTGTTGATAAGATTGATCGCGTTGTGAATGACAAAATTTTTTATTTATAATTGGCCCATCGTAACAATCTCCATCACCACATGAAAAATATAATCGAGGACATTTAAGATTTTCACATGCTGACCGAGAAAGAAGAAGACATCTAGGATAAACAGGCATAGGTAATATTTCTTCTAAACAGAACATTTTAGCTGAATCTGCAAAAAAATAAGGTTGATCAATGCATTGTCCATCATTGCAACGATATTCATTTATTGAATCACATTCATTCATTTCTAATTGTAGACAAAAACGTTCATCATAACCATTTTTACAGTCAATTTTACCTAAAATAGATTATATTATGAATTTTTCTTACAATGAAAGATAAATATATATATTTACCATCACATATTTCTCTCCAATCTAAACATAAAATCGATTCACAATCATAATCTATCATTATATAACATGTGCCATTTGTATATAAACTAAGATTGTTCGGAGGAAATTTTCTTTCATCGGATCGATCAAAGAGGATGTTCCGTAAATCTTGATCGGAATCAAATGTATATTCACATTCTAATCCAAACCATAAAGTATCAGAACAATTAACAAATAATCCTATTTGTTTGCCTGAAATATATTCTTCAATAAGATCGATTGGTGCATTCCATTGAAATAATTGTTCATATGTAATATTCATCGATCGAAGTTCATTAAATGTAAAGTTTGAAAAATTATTTTCTATTGATGATATTTTATTATTGTTTAATGGATTAGTTTTTCGACAGTATTGCTTAGATACATCGTCATAGGAAAGTCCCATCGTAGGATATCTATAAAATCTTTGTCCATCAAGATAAAGAGGCCATGTTAAGCAATCAAATTTGTTAGTATTTTCAGAAAGAGAAATCGTATAAGACATTCGATGGATGGTATCATTCATAGGACATAAATATAAAAGAATAATTAACAAATAAATCAATAACATTCTTATAAAAATCTTTCAAATTATTAGGAAAGTATTTCAATCAATATGAATTGAATATAAACCATAGCTTAAGTTTTTTTTAAAAATATATATATCTTACTTATCCGAAGTGGTCGATTCATTAAAATGATTATTTGCCTATTCCGGAAATGACAGATGTATGATTGATTATTTTAAATATTAGATTTATTCTGAGCTATTCTTGAATTCAAATGGCAAGTCAATTGGTTTTAATTTTTATTATTAATATTTAAAGAAAAAATAAAGAAATAAATAAATATTTATATGAGTGTAAACTTTTCAAGCGATGCTTTTTCTTCTCTGTGGCTCCAATATTTCTTCTTATTTTATTTCACTATAAAAATTTGTCATACGTAAAACGGAAACCCTCTGACATCTTTTCTGTGGTAAGCAAGCATGATATACATTATAAATGATTCACTATAAAATAAAATGTTTCGTTATGTCATTCTGCAAATACAATTGTTGAAGCAAACAAAATTACTGCTGCAACAACATTCGATGAAAATTCAAATAACCATCGTGTTATTGTGCCACTTGAACTAACAAATTGAGGGTGTACAGTTTTTCAGAGTACAAATTGTACTTGCCCCTCGAAGAGAATGCAAGAATAGTAAACAAGCTGAGTTGATTCTGTTATAGTCATTAAGCAAAAAAAAAGTGCGCTGTTTAAAAAGCATTATTGTGCGGCTTCAGTCGTCGGTTCGGTAGATGAAGGGGCGTTGATATAAACAAATCTTTGTATGACAGGATGTTTTTTCTTTTTGGCAAATTTTTCTCGTCGAATTCTTTCTCGTTCACCTTCAACTGGATCAATGCCAAAGCCATATTTCAGTATGTCCATGACGAGTACAAATATTGCTACAGCACCCATTGCAATAATTGCAATGTAACTGATTGATGTTGATACAATCTTAAGAACTTTAATTCGTGTCGCACTTATTTCACAATGTCGACCAAAATAACTTCCTCGAAGACATTCGCATGTATAGTTACGTAGTGAAGGAAAACAAACACCACGATTTTGACAGGGTGAACTAAGACAGAGATTGATTTTTCTTTCGCAATGTTTACCTTCCCATCCAAGTGCACATGAACAATTGAAATCTGTTTCTGATATATTATGACATGTGCCATTGTTCCAACAAATATTTTCTTTGCATATTTGATAATCGTTTTCACAATGTTCACCATCGAAATTCGGTGGACATGAACAATTATATTCCAAGCCATTACTTATATCGTTACAAGTACCACCATTTTGACATGGTTGACTTAAATTACATTTCGTTTTTGAAAAACTACAATTAATACCAAAACGTACAGGATCCAAACAAGTAAATTCAAGAAAACAGGCACCTAAAACAGAAATATACCAATTGTTTTCGCATATTTCATGACTTTGTCATGCATACTGTGATCATATGTTGTCAAAGAAAATTTTTGAATTCGTTTTTTTGTACTATCAAGTACAAACATATTACCCACATGGTCAAACCATAGTGTTTCGGGTTGTTGTAATGGACTGTCCATTGAACATCCAATTAGACAGCGAATACCATCTGTTGTTGACATAACGATCCGATTATTACCATAATCAGCAATAAATACGTTTCTACTTTTATCAACGACAACACCAGTTGGAAAATTAAGTCCGTTACTAAGTAAGTTTTCAGCAAGTGTCACGCCGTTGCTATTATCTTGTGAAAACAATTGAATTCGATTATTTCCACTATCGGCAACATATAAATTTGAATTTTCATCAACGAAAATTCCCGTGGGTTGACTAAGTAAATGCGCTGCTAATCCACTGATTCCAGTGCCTATTGTTCTACTAATATTCAAAATGTCATACATCTGTATTATAATCACTTTATGTTTTTCCTTTCTTGAACAGTAAAGTTGATTCTTATGATCAATAAATATATTAGCACATTGACTAATCAAAGATAGAATAGACATTGAAGATTCAGAAGCGTTTGTCCAATTTTGAACTAGTTGAGTGAAGTTACTTTTATGGAAATAAATATCACCGTTTGTTCGAATGAAAAATATTTTTGAGTCATTCAATTCCACTGAATTATTCCGTGTTAAAGTCAAATTTTCTTGATTATGAATCAAAATTTCACTGAAGTTCATACAACCGTTATATGAAATGCTAGGCGGAACAACATTCAAGCCGACAATTTGGACATTATCTGTACTACTATTAAGAAAAGTCATTGGCTGTGAATTCCAACGGGCACATGAATCGAATGTTGACTGGTTATATGAAATAACTAAACAAAATTGGTAAATGTACTTAAAAAGAAAACAAGAAACTCACCAATTGCATTTTGTTGTTTGTCTTTGTTGGCATTAGCCATTTGATTGTTGCCTATACGTTTAAATAAACAAAAGAAAACATTTCAATTAAGCTATCCGTTGAAGGTATTTAAAAATAAGTAACAACATCTATGATTTCGAAGAAAATCATGCATTACATATGATTTCAAAGTAAATATTGTCAACAGCGCCATCATTATCCCACCCTTCATCCTTGACCATTTTAACCGTGATAACCATCCATCGGCTACTAGCAGGTATTGCACCCTCTGCTTCACGAGGAAAAAGTCCAGTTCTCCAATTTCGCTCGTCTCGTAAAACAGGACCAATCGTTGTGTTATTTCCTATCTGTTGTGAAGTGCAATTTTGAAATTCAATAGTCACTGTGCTTAGATCTCTTTGCCATACAAGTCCACCTAACCAAGCTGAAAAATAAAACGATGCAATTTCATTGTCAATCAAATCTGCATGACTTGTTAAGTTTATTGTTTGATACATTGATGTATACTGATCAGTACCTCCAAAAAAATAACATTGACCACGATTACTGCAAGAAATATTTATGAAATAATTAAGAAAAATAAGTCAATGTTTAAGCTTTACCGTGGTCCTGGAGTATAATACGTTTGAGATATTCCAGATAAATATCTAGAATAGTATACTCTCTGTCTGATAGATCCATTACAATACCACTCGTGTGGACATTCTAGTTTGTCACATCCGATGCCAAAATTTTCAGCGTCACCATTTTCAATTAAATTCTCACCACATTCTAAAACATTCAAAGAAATACATCAAATCTTCATAAACACGAAGAAAATCGTATCTACTCACTTGGATTTTCACCATGAGTTAGTAGAATAACTTTCAATAATAAAAAATAAGTATTCAACATTGTTTCTTATTACCAATAGTTTTCAAATATAAGCTAGAAAAAAATTTTGTTTCCATATTTATCACGATAATAGAACATGCTTTATTGATGACAAACAAAGTCTGCACGAACGCAAACATATAATCAATAGAATTTCAAAGTTTAGCGATGACATCTAACTATGAAGAAAGTTATGTCAATCATTAAGAACATGAACATTACAAAAATTTTATGTAAAAGAAATTTGAGACAGAAAACAAAATTTAACTCTTTTCTAAATCTCTGAGAAGGACGATCTTCTACTTTTCCAAAATAGAATCTTCTATAAATTCCAAGGGGTGAACAGTGGATTTCAAAGACTTCGAGTGGTTGCAAAAGACTTTGATGGACTTCAGATACGAAGTCTTAGTTGTTTCCCCCTTGAATTCTCAAAATCATGAATATATTCCTATTCTTTATATTTTAAATCAACAAGTAACGCAACGTTAACGTTGCTAATGCTTGTCTGCATAACCTCTACGCTTCATTCCGTGAAGGAAAGTTTAAAATGCATGTAATGTCAGTAGTGTCTTATTTGAAACTTGAATTCAAATTTCAAGTATGACATGTATGTAAAATTCATAGAGTATTTAACTTAAAATCATAGTATTACATCCCCAGCAAAAGATTATGCACAACCTAGTAGATTATTAAGAATAATTCAGATCGTCTACGATCTTTTTATGAATTCATTTTTTTTGAATAAATATCCAAAAATTAAAATATAGAAGACTTTTTTTATTAAAAAAAATAATTAGATGTAAGTAGCTTGTACGGATTGATGCGATGACTCTGCGGAACATGTACATCAACATTATAGGCGAAATTTCAAAAATAACTAAAAATGTCACCTTCACTCTGACAAATAGGTATAAAATATCTTCAACTGATTATTATCTATTACGTCTGAGAAGTTAACTCGATTGAATAGAATAGAAAACTCATTTATCATTTATATGATTGTTCTGCAAGATTTTTTTCAATACTGATTGATAAACAGGCGTAAAGACAAATGTTGATAATGCTGTTCCGAGAGAAATATATTCCCAGATCTATCGATACAACTGTCCGTATTTGGTCATAATTTTGCCGCTTATGGACCGCTCTATTAAGTAAACGGTTAGTATTTGCCAAAAATATTTGACACAGTAATACGGCATCGTATACGGGACCGTATACGAACCGTATTGTTTGACATGGATTACAACCTGTTAGAGAGCACTCTAACATACACTTTCTTTTCTCCCTATTGTATTTTTCGTTTCCTCGTCTGGACCTGGATGTCCTTCCTTGTATAAATAGTTACGTTTTTCTTCGAATAAACGAGTTCAGTTTAGTTTGAATTAGACAAGAAGAAATCTAGAGGAGACAAGACAGATTAGGCTGTTCTTGCTCTCTCAAAAGAAATCTTTTCTTTCTTCTCTCTCTCCCTCTCCTCTCGTCTTCTTCTTGTTATGGCGTTGGCAGTAACACAACCTATATGTGAAGCCTTTCGAAATCATCTTTTGAATAAGAAAAGGACATATTGACAATAATCAATAGGAGTTTCTTAAGAATAAAATAATATAAATAAAAATCAATTTTTATTTCGTTAGAGTATATATACATTTTGATTAAAAAAACAAGACGATAGCCATTTGAATACTCAAATTATACGATGGACATGGATCGAATATGTAAAACGAACATGAGTATGAATAAATCTTTGTGCACATTAAATTCTCTTGAAACAATGCTCAATGTCCCGAGTATCTCTAAAATATCTACTCCGCATGTTACAAGAGTATCTCGACAAGATCTTCAAAAATTATTTCAAGTTCCGGTGAGTTGATTGATATAAAATTTCGAGTTAAGAATATTTATCTTTCTATTCAAAGGTATCGGGCATACCAACTATTCATCAATATCAAAAGATGCAAAATAGAACATTAAATAATAATTGGTGTCACGACTCACAGTTTAAAGTAAATTACATATTTAAAAAAGCTTAGTCTGTAGAATTTCGTTTTTCCTGTCAAATCGAAAGTTTTACCAGAATGCACATAACTTTCCCAAAAAGAGTCTTCGATTAGCAGAATATATTTACTATAGGATTTCACTAAATCTAATTTATAAGCGTTGAACATAATCTAAAAATCTAACATTTCGTATAATTCTACTTCATTTAATAGACCGATCAATTCAATGGATGGTTGCAAAACAAGCATACAAATAATTTATTGAAACAAAATATATCGTAAATATAATTTATCAATAGATCTTTTTAAATTATATTTTGAGATTATTTTACGTAGTGGTTTAAAACGAATTTGTGCTCAATATTCATACGTTCAATTATTTTTGTTTCCATTTGTGCTGACTATTTTGATCGCGCTCATTGTTGCATTAACTATAATATTGACTCAGATGCCTATAACAACTACGACAACAACAACGACAACAACAACGACAACAACAACAACAACAACAACAACAACAACAACTACAACAACAACTACAACAATAACAACTACGACGACAATAACAACAGGTATAGTTTTTTCCGCAAGAAAGGAGTACGCATATGGTTTTTATATATGACTAACAGAAAATGAAACTCGCTCACTCTTGTATAGCTAGTGGTTTTACCAGAAATAATGAGCTCACTTTTCAAAAAGTTGCATGAATTTGCAAGAATCTTGTCGACTTCGTATCGGTATTTTGTCTAAGCTTTTTCTTGGTAGCGTAGCTTAATCACTATCGTTCCTTACAAGCAAATAGAATACATTCCATTGCTTGTGTATAAATTTTGATAGAAACAAGATAGAGACCTGTGGTTTTCACCACTCAAAAGAGTAATGTCGAGCAGATAAAAACACATTAGATTTGATTGGTCAGCACATTGTTTTATTGTATTTCATTCTAGAGTAATACGCATTTCGATCAATTAACCTTGGATCACTCAAAACTAAATCAGAATAGGGATCACTGATTATCACTTCTCACTCAAAGACTTTTTGTCGGAAAATCTCTCATGCAAAAGAGATTTTTTATTGAATTTTTCTTTGGCCTCTTTTGATAGTGCTTTTAAAAAATCTGTAGAAGGAAGTCAAGTCAATATATATTCGCTCTCGATGACCACGGGGATCATTGATATAGAAAGCTTGGAAGTAAACGAGAGGGATAGTAGGTCATTTAAAAACTGTTCTCAACTGAACTATCTCTTCGTGTTCTACAATACTGCATTGTAAATGCTCAACTATCAGAGACATCGAAACTGAGAATTTTGATTTTTGCAAGGGTGCTAGTGACCTACGGAAAACTTCTGTCTCTGACTACGTATATGACTATAAACTGGTAATATTTCGATTCATGAAGAGGATTCACTATGCAGCCGAGACATTCTACGACTTATATACTAAATTTCTACAAACTATTTGTAATTGTTATTTTAGCCAGTCCGATACTTTGTAATACTTGTACTGTTGGTGGTGTTAGTTGTGTTATTTATTGTATTGTTCGAGGTTTTAATTGTCATGTTGCTGCTGGTCCTGGTGGTACTTGTGTTAGTGGTGCTGGTAATAGTTGCATTAGTCCTGGTGTTAATCATTGTATTAATGGTGCTATGATTTATGCTGGTTGTGATGCTGCTTACAGTACCTATACTTGTTGTTGCTGATGTGTCCATTTTTCATATTGTCTCTACAAACTGAAAATATTGAGAATTCCGAATCTCGCTAATAAGACAATCGCCAATCTGCGGAAGTCCATGACTTTGTTGGCGAAACTCCAGTGTACTTTCGCCAATCATTATATGAAATCATCCATTTAGAAAGACACATGGGGAATGAAAATCAGAGTAGGCTACTATCTGTAGTGAGAATATATTCAAATGTAACCAAATCACTTTTCAAAAAGAAATAAAAAAAGTATAAATATGAAAGAAGTATAAAAGAATCTAATCATGATCTGAATCTGAGTTTGTTTCTGATACATTAAAGGTAGTAACATTATGCTTCTTTTTTTTTCTTCGCTTTTTGTCCACGACCAACAGCTTCATCGACCAAATGAGCAAGAGATTCGATTGTATCCGACAAGGATATTTCTTTTGATTGTAATAAATTTAATAATTTTTCGGCTTGTTTAGTTTTCTGTAATGCTTTACGTGATGATTTCGTTTTTTTCACAGAAGAAAAACCTAAACCTGTTTGTATCATACGATGAGAAACAACAGTTTCCTCCTGCTTTAAGCATTGGATAAATCTCCATAGATTTGGATGGGGCTGAACAACACGCGAAGAAAAACGTCTATTTTCAGCTAAATACGAAATAATGAAATTGCAATAATTGTTTCAGGGATGTCCACAAGAAACTATTAAGATCAATCATTTACTTTCAGCAAAGTTATTTGTCCGCCATCTTTTCTTGCTCACTGACCATAAACATAGATGAAAATTATTCAGCCATTCATGTTCAAAATTAGGCATGCACCGGGACCGAATTTCCCTGGTTCGGTGTTCCCGGGTTTAATCATTAATATAATTACATTGGAGCTAATTAATAACGAAGAATCGAAACTTATAATTAGTTATAAAAATTCTATTTGAAACAAGCCTCATTGTAGTAAACACAATTCAAATGATTAGGATAACGAAGAAATGAGAGAACAGATTGATTTAATATTTGAATTTTTCTATAGCCGAGGGAAATACCGGGTGTCCGGAAAGTCATTTAACAAAAAGAAAATTGAATATCTTTGTTATTTTTCATTCAAATTGGACAAATTTTTTTTTATTTGAAAGAAGAATCTTCAAAGTTTTATTTGATGCTGAAATGTCCTACAAGTATTGTTCAAAAGTGTCACCATGCACATCAATACAAAATTTTAATCTTTTTACAATACCATCAAAAACATTATTTAATGTATCTTTTTTTATAGCTTTGATTTCTCTTTAAATTCTGTCCTTCAAATCATCTATATCATCGATATTTGTTTTGTAAACATTTGTTTTGATGTAACCCCATAAATAAAAATCAAGCGGTGTCAAATCAGGAGAGTGAGGCGCCCAAGAGATTGGACCACCTCTACCAATCCATCTGTCGTCGAATTTTTCGTTTAACTATGTACGAACTTCTTTTGAAAAGTGTGGTGGAGAGCCATCTTGTTGGAAGATAATTTTGTTTGTAAGCCTTTTTCTTTGTATAATCGGATAAAAATAGTTTTTCAGCATATGAAAATAATTATACTGATTGACCGTTTCATTTTCGAAAAAATAAGGACCAATTATTTCTTTATTAGACATTGCACACCAAACATTGACCTTAGCAGAATTCATTGCAGTTTCCATAGTTATGTATGGATTATTTGCTGCCCAAATATGACAGTTATGTTTGTTCACAAGTCCTGTCCCGATAAGTTTTTTGATTTTCTCCACTATTATATATGACAAAATCAACTTTTTTTTTCAAAAGATAGACCGAAACATGAAGTTTTTTTTCATAAAAAAAAATTTCAAAAGTACTGTTCAAAAGTGTTACCTTCAACTGAAATACAAAAACTTAGTCTTTTTTCAAACTCTGAAAAAACGTTTTTCAACGTTTCTTTTTCAATTGATCGAATTTCTTGAATAATTTTGATTTTTAAATCGTCGAGATCCTTTAAATTATTTTTGTACACGTTGTTTTTTATATAACCCCAAAGAAAAAAATCCAAAGACCCATGTCCACTCTTTTTTAGAGATTTCATCATAATTACGGCGTATTGACCGTAGAAATAGAAATATACATTCAGAAATTACACTCAGTACGACGTAATTACGGTCGTAACTACGCCGTTTTATCCGTAATGTTAGAAATCCTACCAAATAGGCTGGGACACATGTTTCAATGACTCGTTCAACTTACTAAAGGATGAAGGCATAATTTTGCCTATTGAAATTTCAAAACTGCGCATCTTTTGCAGAACTCCTCAATTAAGTGTTTGAATAGATTGTTCAAAAACGCCTTCATTTCCACAAAATTTAAACGTTTGCGTAAAAAACTTATAAGTTCAAGATGTGAAAACAGTTAATATTGTCAACCATAGAAGACGAATGACGAAGTAACACGAATTCAGTTTTAAAAAAAACTGAGCACATGTCCAGATTCTTAATTCTGTACTATCTTGAATGAAACTTTATGAAAAGCTGTTGCTATTTTATCCAAATGTGAATTTATGTATCGACAAAATCCAGCTAAACTTTTTGAATATCTGACATGTTAGCATTCTACTTATCTAATTACCCGCATTCAAGTAATATTGGAGTCCTTGAATGTCATGAAAAAGCTATATATTAAAATCGATGTTTTTTTACCTTTGATCCCAAATCTGAATTCAGATTCGGATTCCTCGACCTCGATAACCTAGAGTTCAAACTTATTCCTATCATCAACAGTCAATAATTACTATGCAATCAATGAATGTTGTTTTGACCTATGCAGATATTTTGTTTTTATATAGCTTTTCTTAATAAGATATAGAGACGTAAGTTTAGTTCAACGGGTTTATTTGTAGATCTTCGATTCATGGTTCCAGTGTTCAAATCTACCGGTCAGTATTTATAAAAAAAATCAGTTTAGAATGCTCGTTGCTCGAAAAATTACTCGAATGACTGTAAGACCTATTGATGAATGTACCACATGCTATTTTGCTACATTTTTTGAAAATACACGAATAACTTTATCATAATCAACAATTGGTTGAAACTAAAAATTTTTAGTGTAAATACGATTTTTCAGCGTAATTACGTCACAATTTGACCGTAATAGAAGACATGGGTAGTTGTATGTTATGATAATTCCATCAAAATGATTCTTGTTATTCGGCCCGTCAATCTATTATTCAAAAACTTGCTTTTCGACGTGGAGTTAGTGTTAATTTTCCTCCGACACCTAATTCAATGTTTTTTCTTCAATATCCTAATCGAAGTGGCAGCACATAATGCTATGAGCTGTAGTTTTTATTTTTTTGTCTTCATAAAGATTTAAGATCATAAGAATATATTGTTTGCATGTCATATATCTTTTATTTGGCTGAACGATCATATCATATGTTCAAACACATTTATACGTTTACTTGATAAGTTTAATGTATGAAAATCCGTTACTTAAGAATTTATACGGTTAACACATTGAAACAGCGCTGTGCCGTTTTCTTGTCTGCATGGGTAAAGGGCAAATAAAAAAAAAAAAACAGAGTGGGTCTACCCTGAAAAAAAACTTAATTAATTTTTTTTGATGAAACCTGATCGCTACATACAGGCATAGAAAATAACTTCGTACAGCATCTATAATGTAATTCGGAAGAAGCCTATACATTGTATAATTATCACCCGTCCATTCTGCCAACGCAGAAAATGAAATGAAACCCTCATTTTCTTATAAAACACGACAGAATACGGTCTCATTGTAATACAATAATCAAAATCAAGCAAGTGAGCATTGGAAACACAACGTAATCATTTTTGATCCGGTATTTGTTAACTGTCTTTACAGGCGCGTATCATATCTCATATTATCCTTCACTACAAGTTTGTCATTTCTGACGATTCACAATCATCATTCATCGGTCAAAAGACATGCAAAATTCTGATATTTTTTATTCGTCCACCCGACCACGGAAAAATGTTATTCATCCGAAGAGCAATGAACCTATCGGTCCTAACGGGAATTTGTTCTCGGTTAGATTCTTTAAAGCATATAGATTATTCAATTTTTCTCTTTATTTTCTTTACAGATGTCAACAATTTTGACGGCTCGCTATCAACATCATCGATTCATACATCCAGCAACTGGGAATGGAAGTGAAGAAATCAATAACGAAGTATGTCTCGAAGGGAATTTTTTAGTCATATTCTTGAGACAGAAATATATGATAAATAAGTTATTTTTGAAAACAATAAACTATGTGTCAATATTTGCTATTTTCTATAAAGATTACTTTCGATTTTCGTAAATCTTACTTTACTGAATATAGTTGAACTAGAAAATTTTTCTTTCGTAAAATTGACCAGTAATTTCATTTGTTCATGATAGATATCAAGCAGGTTAAATTTAAATAAAATAACGGGCGAGCCCGGTCCCGCGGACCGGGCGACCCGTTTTAACCCCAAGAATGTATCCTCTGGATATGCATCGTCCAACATCAAACAGAAATAAGAAGCTCGGGTAAATAATTGTTTACTATTGTTCTGTTCTTATCAAACTTTCGATATTTCTTAATTAGATGTCTTAATTCGATTTGTCGTCAACCTTTACTTGTCTGTTGCTTATTGTCTCTTCTTACTTTAATTATCTTGGGACTTAATGCGGTACTCATCGCTTTGATAATAATGCCTATGTCGACAAAAGTTACAACAACAACAACAACAACAACTACGATTGGTGAGAAATATAAATATAAAGGATATTCCATAATAACTGAGGATAATTTGTCGCCCATGTTTTCCGTACTTTTATTTGACCTAGAAGACTCGAAATTTGACTATACATCTATCTAATGAAGATCTTTGGTGTCTAATAATTTTTCAGTTTTTGGTGTATTAACATTGAAAAATGAAACTGTCTACGGCGTTTGGAACACTTCGGCTGGCGGTAATAGTATTGATGTATCTATTGGCGATTATAATGTTAACGAGGGCAAACATATATCCAGTGAAGGGCCATCAAACGTATTTGATCAGAACGCCAACTCAAAGTTTCTGGTTAGTGGTGATTGTATGTGTGGTAACAATACAGCATTATGTGGAGCAAAGACTGGGATCTATCTGACACTAGTTCGTGGTGCAACGTTATTAACCGGCGTACAATTTTGTACAGGTAATGATGGAGTTGAACGTGACCCAATGACAATCACGATTGAAGGCAGCAATGATATTTCTTCTTCGGCGTTAACATTAGGATCAAGTTGGACATTAATTTATAGCGGTACGACTGGTCTTATTACAGATCCTGGACGAAGAGCTAACGGTACCATACAATATTTTTCTAATTCATCCTGGTATAAAAGTTATCGAATACTTGTTACAACCAAACGAGGTATAAATTGTATCGTACAATACTCCGAAATATACTTGCTCGGAATAAGTTTGTGAACGTATTAAATATACATTACATATTTTGTTTTTTTTATAAATTCGTTTCATATCAATATACTTTTGAAGAAAAAGATATTTGAAAAAATAGATTTATATTAAGGAAATCAAACTAAGCAAATGAAAATAATGCAAAAAGAATCAAAGTTTCTGTCTTTTTCACTTCATTATTCGTTCAATTTTAAAATTGACTAAATATTATGGATATGTAAATGAACCCATAAAAGTAGTCGAATTGGAGTTGCATGCACTATAACCTCTATTATTAGACGTAAACGTCTTTTGGAAGGTTAACGTAGTGTTTGTTCCACGACTAATTTTAATTGTAGCAGTTATAGGATATGTTGAATTCGCAGCTATATTGAATGAATATTGAGAGAAACATGTATTATACAAACCCGTCGGTGGAACAGTACTACTTCTTGTCCAAAAAACATTTTCTGGTCCTGTGCCAGTTAAATCATCTACATCTAATTGTCCTTGATCTGTACTTGATGATGGGCCTTTATTTTGGTAATAAATAATTCTATTATTTGGAGTTGCAACAACAATATCACCATCTCCAGCTCGAGACCATGTTAAAGTAATTGAAAGATATCCAATACCTACACATACACCTTTCACACATGTTTGTTGTGAAGTACAAGCCGGTGAACAAGGTATATCTAATGAGAATCCTATTAATTTAACCAATTTTTTTCTTATTTATTTATTTATTTACCTGTTGTTGTTGTTGTTGTTGTCGTTATTTCTGTTGTTGTTGTTGTTGTCGTTATTTCTGTTGTTGTTGTTGTTGTCGTTATTTCTGTTGTTGATGTAACATCTAAAAAGTTGAAAGGTTATTTCATTTTCTGCAAAAATATTATTCTTACTTAGCATGCAAAAATTTGCTAAAGACCATGGTAGACATACGGCTTGTTGTGAACAACATGAATTAATCACACAAATTGAATTAATTGACGAACATGTATGC
>Ga0209914_1001666_pt1 | contig 21348 bp, 12 predicted proteins | sample ThiBiot_500_plan_FD_183949 | JGI IMG/M metagenome (GOLD analysis project Ga0209914, IMG submission 183949) | Wastewater bioreactor microbial communities from Cape Town, South Africa - Thiocy_cont_500_plan (SPAdes) | ecosystem: Engineered > Bioreactor > Thiocyanate-remediating > Anaerobic-Aerobic...
CCTGGTTTATTGCTTGTGAAGATGTGAAATGTGTGAACTATGAAATCGATGGTATAGTTTTCCGATTGTGTCCGGTATTAGGTGTTCAGTGAATCTGGTTGGATTCGTGCAAAGACCCGTAAGACTACTCGACTGACGTAACCATGTCCTGGTAAAACTAGAAGATAAACGTCTGAAAGGTTTATACTGATGTGATAAATCCTTCGAGAGTTTATTAATTAGAGCGTTTATCAAAGAATCGGTAAATCAAATTTTTAAAAGGGTTTTTGGATGGAATATACTAACTTAACCGTATATTTATGGTCGATTGAAGGTATATTATTGTACAGTTTGAGACAAAGATATATTATTACACAAAGTGGGGTTTGTGCCAACAATGGACACCCTTTTCAATCGAAGTATTATGTTTTCTTTTCTGATTTTCTTTCGTTCTCAATGTCAAGCAAGATGATTGTGCTTCTTTAGTGTTATGCGACATATCGGTTTACAATGGGATGTCATTCATCTTAGTCTTATGGTGACAATTGTGTGTAAGGCATTAAACGGTGATTTGGAGTCATGAAGTAGTGAAATAAACAACTCATACCGATAATGGCGGTACGCTGCTTCTCCATTTCGTCTCATGTAACGAATTGATTATTCCATCTCACCTTCTATCACTCATTTCTATCATTCAACCATTTAAAATTCCTTACACTATTGAATAAAAAAAATATTTTTATTGAACTATCTACACATTATATAATTAATTCATACTATTTTTTTGCTATTTTCTAACAACCACTCTAGTCATGTGTTACATATTAGAAACCACACCAGTAAAGTGAGCGTCGGATTCGAGTTTTTTGTGAAAGAATCGGCACAAACATACAGACGAATCTTTCTACAAAAAATCTCGAATTCGGTGCTAATTTTACTGACATGTATATTATATTGATAGCAATTTTAGACACTTTTCATTTTGCGAATAAAATGACATATATGCTTGTTATATGATAAAATTAATTTTCCATAAATCAATGTGAATCTTAAAAATGAATAGGCAAATATTCTTCATATGAAGCGAAAAATTCTGAAATTCCGTTGTGTCAATATTCTTTGTTTTATTTATATATGTACCAAAAAATAAACGTTTTTATTCAAACAAATAAATCCATGAAAGTAAAATTAGGCATGTCCTATTATCACAGATTCAGAATATTGTACACAGTCAGTCAAATCTCGTTGTGTTGTTATTAAAAGACGATAACTTCTAAAACGCTGAGTATTTGAGAAGTTTTGTTGAACGCCATATGTCTTACGAGTATTTACAGGAAGCAAACCTGTTGAACCATTATATATTAACGTCCAACTAGAACCAAGATGAAGTGCTGTCGTATTTGATTCATTTGATCCTTCAAGAGTTATTGTTATAGGATCACGATTTGCATAATCATTGGCAGTTGCAAAACGAACAGCAACTGCAAGGGATGCATTGCTTACACTTGGTATAACAAAGAAACCAGTGTTTGCTCCCGGATTTAATAAATTGGCAGTAAAACTACCGTTAATGCCATTATTAACATATTTTGTATTTACATTATCATCCATAGCTTGAGGAGGAAGCTCTACACTACTTGCATACAGTCCATCATAACCACCTGTTGATTGACCAGCAGATGTGTTATATAAACCAATAATTGTATCACCAACATTCGATATTTTAATCATTGGCCCAAGAGTAACTGTCACAGTAGTTGCTATATAATAAATTCTTATGATAGCATGAATTTAAAAAAATATGTATGTTACTAGCGTAAATATTCAGTACTACCCGATAAGTTTTCGTAACACATACTCTATTTATTGGAAAGCAAAGATCTAATAATCTCCTGTATACCACCGATTTCGCCTATCCTCGTCTATGTTTCTTTTGCGCTTTGCTACTTCCACTATGAAGAATTTCTTAAGTTCGCAGTTTAGATTCCGATCTTATCCAAAGAAAGTTTTATGTCCTGGTTCTGTCTCATTATTACTTAGAGGCGCATGATGCTGGTCAAATTTTACTCAGTCTACCTTCTGTGATCAATTGAGCTAGCTTTCGTTGGGCCTCGAAGTGTATCATAAAAAGGTTAGTAGTGGTATCTATTGTGGGGGTCTAACTGCATAATGAACACACAAACACGCATTCCTCTTTATATATAATATAGATACTTGTAGTTGTAGTTGTTTCTGTACTTGTGGTTGAAGTTGTCGTTGAAGTTATACTTGTGGTAGTAGTTGTTTCCGTGCTTGTGGTTGAAGTTATACTCGTAGTAGTAGTTGTTTCCGTACTTGTGGTTGAAGTTATACTTGTGGTAGTAGTTGTTTCCGTGCTTGTGGTTGAAGTTATACTCGTAGTAGTAGTTGTTTCCGTACTTGTGGTTGAAGTTATACTTGTGGTAGTTGTTGTTTCCGTAGTTGTAGTTGTAGTTATACTTGTGGTAGTTGTTGTTTCCGTAGTTGTAGTTGTAGTTATACTTGTGGTAGTTGCTGTTTCCGTAGTTGTAGTTGTAGTTATACTTGTGGTAGTTGCTGTTTCCGTAGTTGTGCTTGAAATTATACTCGTAGTTGCACCTAGACCTCCAATTACGGTTGTGCTTGAACTTTGGGTAGTAGATTTATTGGAGTTTTTCATCAATGCAACAATTGATGCTGCAATCCCAACAATCAACAAAAATGTAGCAGCAATGGATACAAGCGTGCGAATAGGTGTACATGGACCGTATTTCATAGAAAAAAATTTACTTTTGAATAGAAAAGATATATAACAGAAACTATAAAAATAAATATTACTTTCTTTGGTTGTTGTAGTTTTTTCTATTGTATTTATTTGTATCATTGATATTAGTGATTTCTTTATTCTATAATAAAAATTTTCAAAAAATTTCTTTTTTATCATTTATAAATAAAAGTAAAAACCCACTTCATTTTCATTTAATGTTTGACCATGATTTTCTTTCGATAGTGAACCTTCATTTTTATTCTAGATAATAAGCCATTAAAAAATTTTTTTTTTAAATTTAATCTCTACTGATTTTGATATAGAATTTTCTTGATCAGATTTTCCAATTTTCGTTGGTTTGATAGAGTTTGGTGCGATAGATAATCTCTATAAACAATATTTAAAAAATATGATCAATAATATAAAAATTAAACTAACTAAATTTAAATTTGGATTTATTTGATTCGTAGGTCTTATGGTTACAGGAAATGAACTTCTCGAATTAATTTTGTTCATTGATGAACTTGCATTCTAAATTAATAAAGAAAAATAATAGTACAAAAAATTTTATCTTTAATTTTAGCTACTTTAACATTTATTTGTTTGACCATGATTTCGAATATATTTCAAGTCTTCTTTTCTCGAACAATCAAATGAATGAAGTTTCTTTTTCTTTGCATTACTTTTTATCTACTGCGCAAAATTGAACTCATCTATTTGCCTTTTTTTACAAAGGTTTCGAATTAAATTAATTGAAGATTGTTTCTGTATATTCAAACTTTGCACAAATATATATAAATAAATAAATCAGAGAGGGTTCCTATTTTTCTTTTATTAAAGGTTGTTGATTACAAAAATTCTGATTGAATCAATTGTTTTCTTTATTTACAAATGTCTGGAGTTTGATTTAATCAAAAATTCTGCTGTTATTTTTGTACATTTAATTATGTATTTCGAATCAGTCCCCTTTCGCCGAAATTTTTTTCATCGAAGATTATTTTCGTCGATAGAAATTTTCACTAAAAGGTGATTTATTTTTCGGAAAATGTTACATGTTCATCGATGGAGTGTCTATCACTAGACAGAATCTTTCATAGTTCAGAATAGCAGTCCGAAACCATTTTTAATCCAAGATTATACTTGTCGAAAACTTAAAAAGTTTTTATTTTTGATCAGAGTAAAATTATTATATACTATACTGTTTAATTTATATTTTTTCTCAGAGATATATCTATTGAAGAACGGCGGAAGGTCCTGATGCAGCAACGATCAATGTTGATTCGTTAACTTGACGAGCTGCCACCATTACTTTACTACTGCATTTCAAGACAAGGTAGCGTAGATCTTCAGTGTTCACAGCATAGTTATACGGTTTGTCAAAAACAAGTGTCTAATCCGATGAGGGCGTTATATCAACAACGATACGTCCATAATAATCATCGTTCCATAACACTGAAGTCGAGTTAATCTGTTGAGTATTAACAATCACAATAATAAAAATGATGTGGCTAAATAGATAAAACACTGTCATCGTAGTCATAAGCTGTGCATTGGATGAAATGTGTCTTTTATAAGCATCAATCATTAAAATTTTCAAAATATTTTGAATAAAACACTATTTGTATGAAAGTCATTAGTTGATTCAGATTAAATTTAGGATACAGATAATTCAGAAACAAATTCGAACCATAATGTCAATATTGTTGATAAATCAATAGAATCGAAAATGATATATACCCATGCAGACTTTACTAGATTGAATTAGTCAATTAAATGTACCACAGATTCCAATTCACAGAAAAAACATTATAGAAAATGGAGAGTTTATTTCGATTTATTATTTGTAAGGAGATTATCTAGAAAATAATTTTACCAAATACGTGCAATAGTGAAGAGTGGTTAATAACGTAAAAATTTTTGAATTCGATGATTCTGAAAGTCTGCTACATATAAATTCAGTTGATTATCAAATGTTATTGAGTTAGGAGAAAACAGCAATGTTGCATTGCTACCAACCATTCCAGTTTTACCTGCAATAGTCGTGGCATTTGCTTGGCCAGCCACGAAGAATTGAACACGATGATTAGATCGATCTGCAACATAAATGTTACCCATTGGATCAAGCATCACATCCGTAGGATAGTTAAGCGTTGAAGGTGAGATTCCATTAAAAGTTCCCCCACTATTACCAACAACAATCGACCATTGTGTATCATTCAAAACCCATCGAACAATGTTATATGCAGCAGAATTTGCGATTAATAAACTATTTGATGATTGTTCAAAGAACAAGCCATGAGGTTGACACAATTGAATTGTATTGGCACCACATATATTGTTTCCAGCAACTCGAATACCGGTTGAATTATTATAAAAATATTTCATGATTCGATGATTTCCAAAATCAGATACGAAAAGTATGTTAGATTGTCGGTCATATGTCAGACCATGTGGCCTATCTAACTGATTATCAGAATTACCAAGTGTACCATTACCAGCTGCTATAGTACCTTGTACTGCATCTTTCTTCCAGAACATAACACGATTATTACCCACGTCGGAAATATGAATGTTATTATCATCATCGACTAGAAGAAAACCAGATAAATTGAAAGCATCAGCTGTGGATCCGGTAATTCCATCAGCTCTTCCAGCAACAGTTGTTGCATTTAAACTACCTCTCAAAAACTTTTGTATTCGATTGTTATTTCGATCAGCAACAAATAATGAATATGACCAATCAACAACGAGATCATAAGGGTAATATAGTAGATTAGCTGCAGATCCAATTGTGCTGGTCACACCAGCGATAGTGATACCTTCTGAGTTCCATCTCAGTATGGCAGGCTTGTCTAAATGCACGCATTTCCAAAAATTAATAAATCTCTGACAAAAGATCTTACTGAGTTTTGTTTCTTCTCTTTTGATTAAAAATGGAATAAGAATAATAACTGTCAATATTATCATCAGAATAAAACCAATTATCAATGAGATAACCATCTGTCGTCTTGAATATTTTTTATTCTTTTTTTTCTCCGAACCTCGATGATGATCATTTACAATATTCTGAAAAAAAAAATTAAATGCATGTTTATATATTTATTGAACATACTTTATTATCCAACAATTTGACTGTTTTATGTGAGGAAAGAGAATTTTGATCATATATAATTAATTCGTTGAGAAGATGAGCTTGATGATTGAGGTGTTTTACTAATAGTTGAGATATTATTTTGAGATTTAACTCGAACATGAATTATATCCGATGATAGATAGTGTCGTGATCGTCTTCTGCGTTTATGCAACTTTTTAAAATGTAAAATCCCATAATTCGAAGTACAACTTTTGCTGCCTTTCATTAAAAAATTCTTTTCACAGTGTGAATTAGCACAAATGCAACCGTTGTCGTTGTTCGTTTGGTATGTGTAAAAAATATTGCAATGAGTTATTAGATGGCTTCTTTCGTCTGCATCAAAATTATTAGATTTAATAATTAATTCTTGCATTGAAAATTTGAATCAACAAAGATGCATACATGTCAAACTTGAAAGTTGAATTCAATTTTATTTTCTTCAATTGAAATTTCAACTTTATTTCGTCAGTTGCAACATTTAAACAAAGTTTGAATTTAATCATTGATAGTACATTAGGAAATCAATTCATGTCTATTTATGAAACAAATTTGTATTTTATTTCGAATCCAAATGGATCAAATCGAAGATCATATAGTGAATACAGATTTCTCTTTTGTCGATTTCACTTTCGTTGGATCTAGATAATTGTTCATGTGGAACATTACAATCATTGAACTGTATTGACTTGCTTATTATTGGCTGTTTACCAGACATTGGGAGGGGTATCAAAGTTCTTCCCATAGAATTTAAGAATTTTGCGATTATATGGGTCGATCCATGGAGACCATCCACTTTTTTGGAAAAGTATTTTTTTAGCGGATTTTTTCAGCGTGTCAGGCGGGTGGGCAATGAAAAACAGGGGTGAAATAGTTTTTGGGCCTAAAACATACTGAAATCGGTGAGATTTACAATATTCTTTCGGAACATCTATGCATTTTTCCTATTAAAAAGTAACTTTTATTCGTTATAATTTATGCATAATTTATACAAAAAACGTAGGTGTTCCGAAAGAATATCGTAAATCTCACCTATTTCAGTATGTTTTAGACCCAAAAACTATTCCACACCTATTTTTCATTGCCCACCCGTCTGATGCGCTGAAAAAATCCGTTGAAAAAACACTTCTGTAGTGCTTTCGCTCGAAAATAAAAATTTCCCAAAAGTGATTGGGTCTCCATGGATTCACCCATATATTTAGCTATTTTTATTTTCACATAAATTAAGTGAAAAGAAAACTGAACCTCTATACAGAAATATGTCCATTACACAAGAATTTTGCCAGAAATCTGAATTCACATGAGAATTGTGCATTTGAATACATCACTTCTATCGGCAAAGAAAAATTCTTATCAGAAGTATGTTTTTTTCAGCAGATTTTCGCTAGAATTCTTAAATCATGTAAGAATTATTTATTTAAATACGATTACCATTTCAATAAACCAAAATTCTTTACAGAATTATGGTCATCAAAGGAGAATTTTGTATTCTATAAAGAATTTTATTCTTATCAAGATTGATCGAATTCTAGTAAAATTCTCCTTTGATGAGCATAATTCGATTACAATTTGTTATTTCTAAATTAAGATGACCATATTGTTATTCATAGAATTTTAGATGGAATAAAATCAAGAAATGAAGCTATTATTAAAACAGAATAGCAAAATTCTAGAATTCTGCTTGGGAGGAATTGTGCCACTGCTAGATATTGGATACTTAGTAAAATACTTAGGACTTTCGGTACTTTTACTTAAAAAAAGTCAGTACATAAGTACACCGCTTAAGTATCAGTACATGTACTTGTACTTTAAATTTGTTCTTAAGTATTTGTACTAATTTACTTAAGTACCTGTACTTTGAGTACAAAATTTACTTAAAAAAGTGGCTAATTTTCGTCGTTATTTGTAAATGAGTTCTACTGTTAAATATCCTTATCCTTATAAAGTGGTGGAAAAAAGTTTAACAACAAAGTTGATTTGCTTATTTCTCTACAAAGGAGAGAGCTACGAAAGGTTTGATGATAGATATACTTAGACAGGATCTCAAGTTAGTAAGTACATACAGAAAGATTCGATAGATAATGATATGTGGGCTAGGAGAAAAAAATTAATTTTTTCCCAGCGGAAAAAAGTTTAACAACAAACAATGTGTATTTCGAATCTCATAGGTTTTTTCCAATATGTTAAGCAATAACTTGAATTTGAATGACATTATCTGAATGAGGAGAATCTATCTGAGTTAACATGCTTGTTTTTTCCAACAAAAACTGTTTAAAAGTACCCAAAACTACCTTCCTCCTTACCATCAGAGGGTCATATTCGAGTTTCATGAAAATATCAGGCTTTTCAATGTTGAATCGAGCAAAATTTTATCTCATAATATACTACTGAATAGAACATGAAAAGTTACGTCGAACGAAGCATTCTGAATGCATAAAAAATGGTATTTCCGTTGACTGTGATCAACCGCTGATACACAGTAGTGTGGGGTGGTCTCGTTATTTTGATCAAAATCATTGAAATTTCGGGCATTGTTACTTTAGTTTTCATTCGATTTGATAGAGCAGAAAATTCTCTACAAAATGGTGTGCTTTGACGGTATGAAACATGCATATCCATGGTTATTCTAGTATTTTTTCGTATATCGAGAGAAAAATGACACATTTTCAGCTAAAATGTTGACTTTTTTTGTGGTTTCTCAAAAAATTGATGAAACTTGTGCTGTTTGTATGTGTTTCATATCGTCAAAATATATCATTTTGTAGAGAATTTCGTGCTCTATTAGACTGAATGAAAACTAAAATAACATGCTTGGAGAATTCAATGGTTGAGGTCAAAATAGTGGGACCGCCTAACACTAATGTGTATGAAGGACATATCGTAGTCAAAGGAAACATAATCTATTATACACTCAGAACACTTTATTTAACGTAACTTTTCATGTTCTATTCAGTGGTGTATTATGAGACAAAATTTTATCGAGTTAAATGTCTAAAAGCCTGACTTTTCCATAAAGATTCGGTCCGGTTGATTCCCTTAAAGTAGTGAGGATGTCTTAAGCATTTTTTAACCGATTTTTTCAAGAAAAGGACAACGTATCGAGTTAAGTAGATTCTCCTCTTCCAGAGGATGCCGTTGAAATCCATGTTATTTTTTGTTACGTTGAAAAAGAAACGATAAATCAAAAATATATATTGCTTGTTGTTAAACTTTTTTCCGCTGGGAAAAAATTAATTTTTTTCTCCTAGCCCACATATCATTATCTATCGAATCTTTCTGTATGTACTTACTAACTTGAGATCCTGTCTAAGTATATCTATCATCAAACCTTTCGTAGCTCTCTCCTTTGTAGAGAAATAAACAAATCAACTTTGTTGTTAAACTTTTTTCCACCACTTTATACCAGTTGCTAGATTTTGATCAGATCTATATATGAAATCGTTTCTCTCTTTTTTTATTTCTGTCGTCATTCATTTGGATTGTTCATTTATTGCTGTTGATATTAATGTATTTCATTTATTTTGAAATTGTCTCAAATGAAAAATCCTACGCTAGCGTGGACTATTTTCCTTTTATATGATTCGCAAATCGGTTTATATACATTATGAATAAAATAATGGAGAATAATTCAATGAGTGATTAACAAAATTTTTTATTTGATAAGAAAAAGTAATTGGCAAGCAGAGAACTTTTTCTTCAGGAAACAAACGAAAAAGAGATATAAAACAGTTAAAATAAGATAAAATAAAACTTCTGATGATCAAAATAAGCAGCGTTGAGACAATGTACGATAATGCATAACCTCAGAGGAAGATTTGATTGACCTTCAAAAACACTAAATCGGTGAAAAGGTCTTCACTCAGACGAGTTCGTTTGGGCGAAAAAATAAGACCTGCGTGAGAAAAAACTCTCTCGACAGGAGCTGATGACGCTTGAACAGAACATACACGTTTAGCAATCTCTTTTAATCGATGTAATTGAGAACCACATCAATATGAAGAAACTGTTGATCGAAATATGAAGTATCCATGCACTAAATTGTTTTTCTGCTAAAAGTACTAAAGTGTACTAATTTACTGGACTAAGTAAAAATGCGGATAAGTACAAAAAAATTTAAGTAAAAGTACTCTTGTTAAGTATAAGTAAGTTGTACTGATACTGAGGGTACTTGTACTTGTCCAATGTCTGCTATTTACCGATCACTTCATTACGTTTATCAACACTTGACTGTTTTTTACAATCAAACTTGATTAAATCAAATTCAACAAGCAAAACAACATTGAATGAAATTATTGATAATTTAATGTTAGAAAATTGGACATTTGAAAAATGTTCCTATTCAATGATGATTGCAAAAGATCCATTAAGTATTTTTACCAATCTACTCGGTTTATGCAAGTTGTATCTAATAAAAGAATATTCCATTTACTTTTGTGTTTTGAAATAGATGGTGGTTGAACCATTTTCTTAAAATTTCTGGCACTTGTCATTATTCAACTAGGAATGTATGCTCAAAATACATAGTGAATCAATTGACAAATTGCACGAGAACTACTCTTAAAAAAGTAATTTTATTTTATCTCCTTGCTTTTACGGCCGCAACGTGCTTTGTCCTACTTTGCGTTTCGTAACGCGAGTAGAAGACGTCATTTCGATTTATGTTGACAAAGTTTATCTTATTACTTATCAGAGACCATGATCTAGAGCTATATAAATGTTTCACATTTCGAATTCATACTGAAATACGAAAAAGATGCACGCAAAATTTATATACGGTAAGATTTTTGTGAGAATAAGAGAAATCAAGAAATTCATAATAATTTCATAGTTTGCTTGGTTTTTATGTCAACATTGTTAATTGCTACTTCAAACAGTTTCAAAACACTATTGTCGAAAAGAAAATTCTTTGGATTTAAACAATCACCATCTGTAGCAAAAACTGAGGAGCTCGGTAAACTACAACAAAAGAATGATGGGATTTGAGTCAATAATACGTATGTTTCTTTCGTTTTATGTTTAGGATGGATTTGTGCTGCACCTATGCCGAATAGACGAGCAATCCACACAGCAGCAGTTTTGAGTAACGGGAAAGTATTAGTTGCTGGTGGAGCAGATCTGAGTGGGATGTTGACTTCAACTGAATTATATGATCCATCAACACAAGTTTGGACACCGACTGGCAGTATGCACTATGCACGAGGCTCTCCCGCAATGTCTGGATTATTGGATGGAAAACAGTTAGTAATTGGTGGAGAAACTAATGGCTCTATATTCGACAACAGTGTTGAGCTTTATGATCCAATGTTCGGAAGTTGGACTGTTATTCAATCTATGCATGAAAAAAGAAACGTTCATACAGCGTCAACATTATTGAATGGAAAAGTATTAGTTGTTGGTGGATGTAACGAGAAAGAGAATGCATCAAATTCAGCTGAATTATATGATCCATCAACGGGATTGTGGACAAGAACTGGTAACATGACTCAAGAACGATTGTTCCATACAGCATCAGTTCTACTCGATGGAAGAGTATTGGTTGTTGGCGGATTGACCAATACATCAAACGTATCAAAGACGAGCGAACTATATGATCCATCGACCGGACTTTGGACAGCTACTGGTGATATAAGTCAGACACGGGCAGCTCATGCTGCTGTAACATTAAAAAATGGGAAGGTATTAATTATCGGCGGTATAGACGAAAATTATATTGGTACGAATCGGACAGAGTTGTATGATCCATCAACAGGACAGTGGACACTTACTGGAGATATTAAATATTCAAGAACATTCCATACAGCTTCTTTATTACACAATGGAAACGTCTTAGTTGCTGGTGGTGAAGTTGACCCTAATGCAGAGACCACTCCTATAAAAACTACTGAGATTTACGATTCATCAACTGGAATATGGATGAGTGTTCAGAAAATGGGAACACCGCGGGTGTGGCATACTGCATCAGTCTTACACAACGGTTATGTTTTAGTGGCTGGTGGAGCTCGATCAGACAACGAGATACTCAGAACTGCCGAGTTATTCGTTTCATTGACAAAGACTTCTTAATTCTAACAAATCATTAATCTGGACTATTGAGTAATATCGATGATTTTTTTTGTGTATTGAAATCAATATTTTTAATATACTGATGCTTCATGCGTTAAGGGCAATAGTTAAAATGTAATTAACATACTAATGAATGATAAAGAATCCTCATCAATACCATATATACAATCACGCATTGTATTTTGCAATGCTTCTTCTCTTCAAGTAATGTGAAAAAACGCAATTAATACCATCGAATAAAGAAAAAAACAGATGAGAAAGAGAACGGAATCAAAAGAACATGTTTATTATACCAATCAATACCGTTTAAACATTTGTATTCGATGGTTATATGTATCAGATACATAAAGATTAAGTTGATTATCAAGCGTTACCCAATATGGCTCTCTTAATAAATTTGAGTTTGTGCCGAATACACCTGTTACACCTGCGATTGTTGTTCCACTCGATTGTCCAGATAAAAAGAATTGAATACGATGATTAGTCGAATCAGTTACGTAGATATTTCCCATAGGATCGAGAGCGACACCGAGTGGTCGATTTAAGGATGTTGAATTGTTTCCAAGTAAACCGGCAGTACTACCAGCGACAAATGTCCAGTTAGAATCACCTATCACCCATCGGACGATGTTATGCGCAACGTAATTAGGAATAATGAAACTATTTGAAATTTTATCCAAATATAGACCGTAAGGGGAATTTAATTGTGAAGTATTCAAACCAGCTCCATTGCCTCCAGCGACTGCAGTACCAAATGTTGCTCCATATTGATATTGCATCACACGATGATTAAATGTATCTGCTATATAAAGATTATCAGTATTTGGATCATATATAACACCAGATGGGTGATATAACTGAGTATTCCCACTTCCTGGTGAACCTATGAAATATTTGATATAGAAACATACGTAACTAAAATAAAATGTAGAATTTACTCGTTATTCCTGCGACAGTCATTCCGGATAAATTTCCTCGAGTAAAAAATTGAACTCGACTATTCCCTCTATCTGATAAATACATATTATCCTTAGAATCAAATGTCATATGTACTGGCATATATAAATGATACGAATCGCTTCCTACAGTTCTATTCGCCTGACCAGCAACAGTAACAACAGTCAATGTATTCATTGTTATCTTTTGAACTCGATGATTACTATAATCCGCCACATATAATGCTCCCAATGAATCAAATGCCAAACCATAAGGATTGTTTGTCTGATTAGAACCTTGGCCAGCAACACCAGCTGTACCCAATAAAGTTATGCCTGCTGCATTCCATCGAAGTTGGTCTAAAGTATGTATGTATATAAGAAGAAAATATAATTGTTGAATTTTTTTTACTTGTCGTTGGCGTTACTTTTGTTGGTTTGAATAATAATAATGCAAAAATGACAGCGATAATCGCTGTAGTAATAAGCAGATATACAATAGTAGCAATGATGATACATCTGGGTGAGTACCTGAAAAATAAATGGAGAATCATTTGTTATCATATAGATGAGATATACCTCTTTTTCTTCCTTTTATGTTGATGATTATCATATACCACATCTTTTTTGTCAGTCCATATACTTCTAGAAGAATGCTGTGAATGAATATTGCTATCAGTGATGAGCGTTGAGTTATTCAGCGACAGCTGTACTAAATTTGGAGACGTAGAGGTTGGGTGTGGTTGTTTTCGACTAGTATGTTGACTATCAGCAATATTCGAAGTCTATATTGATAAAATAATGAAAAAAAACTACAAGAGTATCGAATTAATGGAAGTAACTACATATGATTTATGTTTGTGATGTATCTTCAAGTGGGTAGTATTCCTTGGTCGAATTTTTACATCGATAGCTGATTTTGATAACCTAGTTTTTCTTGATTGATGTCGATGCTAAATAGAAAAATTGTATATCAAACATTAATTCTTCGATACAAACCCGATGAGAAGTATGCGAAACAATAGACGGCTGTCTGATAGTTATATGATGTACAATATTTTCTACAAAAACCATTTCAGAGTTAAATCATTAGGAGAATAAATTGCAATTACGTTGGATGTTACGAGTCGATCTATGATTTTTGACCATTGAAAATTCTTGTTGTTTGGAAAAGAATATTAAATTTTTGATTAAGTTGGAGAATGAAATTGATTCTCTCTCTATCTTGAAAGTTGTTTTTTCTGTCTCCAAGCGATATTTTGAGTATGGCTTCATATGAAGATTGAATGCTTTTCAATGGTTCCATCATTGTCATAACATAGTATATTTTAATCCAATGTGCGATGCAAAAGTAATGAGACAAATGTATGTCGCTACTGTTCAGTTATATTTTATTGGTCGAAGCCCTGGATAGTTATATTCGAAAGAAGAAAAGGTCCTCTTTCGAACCATATATCATTTGTTTCTTAATGGTAAAAAATAAAGAATAAAAAAAAGTGAACGTGAAGACCTGGCAAATTGTGTTGTTACACATCATATAAATGTGTCTCGTTTTTGTAAAAAGTCAACAGTTTTTTATTTCAAAAAACTTGGAATTCCACGTTCGACAATTTATCGTATATTAGCCAAGTATGCAAAACATAAACAAACATGTTTCTTACCAAAATCCGGCCGACCTACGAAAGTCTTGGACAAAAAATTGAAAATCTTGGTCAAAGCAGTCAATAACAAGACAGACATAAGCCAATGTCGACTCGGACAATTTGGTATTGCTCAATTGTGCAGTTTGAAAGTCTATCGACTCCTGAAACCTGATGTTTATCTTATCATGGACGACGAAAAATATTTTTCTTTGACCGGTGACATCAACTCTAATCGTTTCTATTACTCGACTGAACCGTCAACTACACCATATAACGTCAAATTCAAATGTCGAATGAAATTCGAACCCAAGTTAATGGTCTGGATATGTGTGTCACAAAAAGGTATCAGTAACGTTTCCATTCATCGAAGCAAGGGTGCCATTTGTACAGAAACTTATCTTAACGAATGTATTCGGAAGCGATTGATCCCATTTATTAATAAATTTCATCGGAAGGACTCACTTTTATTTTGGCCAGATTTAGCCATCGTACACTATGCTCAAGAAGTTTAACATTATTTAGCCGATCATGGAATCAATTATGTACAACGAACAAGAAATCCACCTAACGTTCCCCAGGCCAGGCCGATTGAGAAGCTATGAAGTTTATTGGAACAGAAAGTTTATGCGAACAATTGGCAAGCTCGAAATCTCAACCAATTAGCTCGAAGAATTTCAAAGAAAGCGAAAGAACTTGATCAAAAAGTTGTAACACACATGATTTTGTCGGTTAAAAAGAAACTTTTAAAAATTTATAGAAAAGGTCTTTATAGTATTTGTTAATTGTGTCTTAGCAACAACTTTACTTCCTCTATTTAATAAAACATGAAATAGATTCAAACGATGAAATGACTTCTAACAGCATCGATAGAAATTTGTCTCATTACTTTTGCATCGCACATTATTAATGAAACTAGGTTAATCAATAACTAAACAGTACGATTTATGTTTTACCTGTGCTTGCCTTTGCAGATGTTTGATCTTTGAACATGTGAATTTCTATGTAGTCAATATTTTGATCAACTGAAAAGGTTAAGAAAAATTGTCTACTCTATGAATATTTTTTTTGTTTGAGCTTGATTATATTTCTAGACAAAATATCTTCTTTATGGTTTCATTATAGGCTAATGTATTCTAATTAATGTATCAAAAAAAAGAAAGAACAACTTCATTTGAATAAGATATTGGAATTGAAATAGCAAAAGAACTGTAAAGTAATGGAAAGAAGAAAATCAAGTAGTGTATTAGTTTCACATCATTCGCGTCATGATCAATCAATTATTCATAAAGTGAGACCAATTTATGTTCTAATTTTATTTTTAATTGATTAAAATTTAGCATAAAGATTTATCATTGAAAAAGAAACGATCGAACAATATCATTCATATAACTATCGGATTACGAAAAAAAATTCAATTGAATAATAGCAATTTATCATCGGTTGAAATTTTAGAAATATCTATTCTTTAGATGTTTTTTTTATTTTTTTATTAAAATAGATTTCAAATCATGAAAGACAAATATCAATGAATTCTTCTGTATTTATGACTTTTATATGCTGATATTCGTTTTTTATAAGATATTATTATTCTAGTTACATGAAAACTCAAAGAAAAGTGATTCTTCGATGAACAAATCATCTTTATCAAAATCTTCTCGAATCACTCCTCAAGGGACCATCAGCTTATTTTCAAACATCAAGTTGAATAATAATGATGAACAAAATCGAACAGGAATGATCCAAGATTATCATCAACGATCCAAGCGAAATAAAAGAAAAAAGTCAGTATGGTTTTTTCGAATGAGAAGTGGTGGTTTTCATTTCTAATCATATTTATAGATGTTCACGTCGATATATTATTACATCTGGCCTTATAACTTTACTTGTTATTTTGATCATAGCTACTGTTCTACTAATTCTTTTAATTAAATCTACAACAAAAACAATAAGACCAAGTAATATAGGAGCATAAACTATTAGAATTGAACTTTATTTCTAGATAATATACCTGTCCTTCGTTGGAATTCAAGTGGTATCACAGTCGCTGGAATTAGTGGTAGTCCTGGTTCTGCTAACAATCAATTAAATACTCCCTATGATGTGTTCTTGGACTATGCTAATAATCTTTATATTGCTGATGGTGGCAATCATCGAATTCAAAAGTATTTATTTGGTAGTTCAATAGGTGAAAGAGTAGCTGGCAATGTAACAAGTGGTTCATCTTCAGATAAACTACGTACCCCGTCACGAGTTCTTATTGATTCAAATGAAAATTTATACATAGCAGACACAGCCAATGCTCGAATTCAATTCTGGCGTAAAGGAGCTAATTCAGGAACAACAGTTGCCGGCACAAGTAAGAAAAATAAAAGTAGATTATATTCTTCAAAACTATTCTCATCAATCTTTTCTACATTAAAGAAAACAACGTTATTTTTCCTTCATATAACAGTTTGTCTTTAGGTTCTGCTGGCAACTATAGCAATGAACTAAATTCACCCAGTGGTATCGTTCTTCATCCAACATCGAATACACTTTATATAGCAGACTATTTAAATCATCGAATCATGTCATATGTACTTGGTAATAATTCTGGTACATTAGCATTCGGATTCAATGGAGGAGGAAATAATAATACACAATTATATGGGCCCAGAGGCTTACGTTTTGATATACTGACAAACAGTTTAGTTATTGCCAACTTTATTGCTCATAAGATAGTTCGATATATGTTGGGTTCGAGCTTCTGGACATTGATTGCTGGAGACATTAGCGGAGTTGCTGGTACAGCACCAACACAACTTAGAAATCCTAATGATGCAACATTGGATCCCATGGGTAATTTATATGTTGCTGATAGAGGTAATAATCGTATTCAATTTTTTTATGCAGAACAATTAAATGCGACTACTATAGCTGGAATTACAGGTGTAAATGGTACTAATGCTACTACACTTGCTTCGCCTCATTCATTAAGACTCGATAGTCAACTAAATCTTTATGTAGTAGACACATTCAATCATCGAATTCAAAAATTTTTACGTTATTAAAATTCTCAAATTTGTGAATATATTCCTTATTTTTATATTTTAAATCAATAAATATAAATAATCTCCTCACAATTTTTTTTATAAGCCAGTAGGAAATATTTGTAATATCTATAATAATAATATGAAAATAAATGAAAAATATCTTTTTGTTTTATTTATTTATTCTATTATTTTGCAATTCGAGGGTGAGTTAGAAAGCACACCATGATCGCGATTTCGACCTTCCTTAAGGGTTTCATCAGACGGCTTAACTACAGTATTAGATACTGTTCTAATGATCCGAAGATCATACACATTATTTCTTTTATCTCGCAACTGTATTTAAAATTATTATTAAAGTGCCAAATACATTAACAAATAACTATTTTATTTGTATATATTCACTAGTAGAGGTTTTATTGTAAATCTTTATTTGAAAATAGGTCAATAACTTTTTGATATTTTCAGTTATTGTTCTACATGTTCGAGTTGCTGTTGTGATCTAAGAGTATGATGAGTATTATGAATTGGTACAGTTCGATTGGTAGTATTAATACAATGATTTCGACAAATGAGATAATGTAAAGATTTTTTGATTAATTGTTTGAATTGTTTTCGAAGCGATGGAGAAACTATCATGTAAATATAAAAATTGAATGCATAACCTATATAGCTAAGTATTCCAGTAATAGTAAGAGCAACATTTTCTTGTGCTATTCGAAGAGTGTTTTTCGGTGTGTACATGGTTACCAAAGCGTAAATTGTTTGTGTTGTATATGCAATCATACCAATAAGAATAAACCAAGCTTGAGTGCTAACCATTCGTGTCAATTGTTGTTGAATTTGTGTTCGCATTTGTTCTTGATGTAGATAATTGATATTTGCATATGCTAGAACAGCAAAGACAATCATAATGAGAGTAGGAATGATACCAAGTAAAAATGGTGTAACAAAATATGCTATGTAACTTCGATAGACTATATTATTAGAAAGTGAACATGAAGTAATATTAGTGGTCCTGGAAACATTAATTTGATTATAGATAATCAATGGTACACTGTGTAGAATTGACAAGAGAAATGTAATCCAAACTAAACGATGAGCTATTTTCACTGTAGAAAATTGTCGAAGACGAGCATTTCCGGATGTTAATAGATACTGATCGATCATGGCCCAAGCAGTAGAAAATAGAGAAGTAAGAGAAAATACATGTCCAAAATATTGACGTAGTTTACACCATACTACTGATGTTGATGATGGATCCAAATTAAAATTCGGTAGAATAATACGAGAGAGAAACGAACTATTGAATAGTACGAAATTACCGATAGATGCTACTAGAAGATAAATTGATGATGGATTCTTGTATAATCGTTTCATTGAAAGAAACATCAATAAACATAGAACATTGCTCACTACACCCGCAATATAGAAGAACGATGCAACGTATAGATTTATTTGTTTACTAATATAATTCAAATAGTTGATAGTTGTCGATGACATTTTCAACAGAAGTGAAGCAAGAAAACTGAATGTTGTTTTGATAGATAATATGTTCATTTTTTTTTCTTCATCCCAAGAATATCATAAGAAATATAATGAGATTACAGCATGTGTCCATATCGTTGCTTGCACGTCTCTCTGCATGTATTACCTATGTAAAAATTTTAAAATAGTCATTTAGCAGTGCTTTTGAGTTCATTAAAGAAATATATTTTTAGATATTTCAATGGTGTGAGCTTGTATACCTCACACACACACGCTGTATCTCATTATATTTCTTATGATGTCCTTCCGATGAACAAAATGTCTGCCCTATTAATTTTCTTTATCATAATTCTAAACCTTTTCAAAGCTGTAAAAAAATGTATTTAATGTAGCATCTTTTTTTCAAAGAATTGAATACAGTGATCACTTCTCTAAGCGACATAGTTTCCTGGTGACCAACAATGTTTCAATCTTTTAGACTCTTCATTTCCTTTGTATACGCATCCTTATATCCATTTTGATTGGAAGAAGATTATTTAATAATAAATGTCGAAGGCAATAATATTCAATTTCATCAAAGATGAATGATGTTAATTACTTTTAACCTAAAACAGAAATTTAATTATTTTTTTTTCGCCTGTTTTTATAAGACTTTATAATATTCTTCATATGACTTTTACGCAGTTATTTGAAAAAAATTGCATTTCAGAGAATAAATAATAAGAATCGCTGCTGTATTTGTTTTATTGTCTCTGTAGCTTAGACACTCTTCTATATATATATTTCATATCAAACTTAAAACTTTGATATTCGTTAAAAAAAAGAAGTATCAATTACTGATGAAAAGTTTTCTACATATAAAATATCTAGAGAGTTCTATCCTTATAATAATAATTGATTTGTTTTTTATAAATAAATACAGAAACCATATAGATGCTTCTCTTATTTAATAGAGAAATGCAATTTTCCTTTGACCAAAAAAAATTGAGTTAAAAAATATTGTTTACAAAGAGAAAGATACTCAAACAGTATTCATTATTAAATTTAGATTTATTTCATATCAGAAACTTTTTACATAATCAATCCAATTATCAATGATTAAACCATCAGGTTATCGAAAACATCATTCAAAAACAAGTAGACAATCTAATCCTATTATACATGCCAGAATTCGATCAACAAAAAACTTTAAATCAATCAAGAAGAATATCTCTGCTCGTCGTCATCATTCACGCTGCGTTAGCTAAGAATAATTATTTCGATTTTTACTCTATATAGTTAATGTTATAGTTGAATGAAAAAATCAAGAATGAATCAACCCTTGAGAATTTTGACAACACTCCAAGGCATTACGAACAAGATTCACCGTCATCACAAGTAAAAACTATCAATATTTGTATTAAATCTCATTTTTAAATCATATTTCTTTTCTTTGATTACAGTCAAAAAAGCAAGAGAGACCGAAAAATAATGATTTCTATCAAAACTTTTCAATAAAAAGCAACTATTCTTCAAAACCATCAAAAGTAGCTCCTTCTCGAGTAATTCGTATTTTTGAATCTTCATCAATAAAAATTTTATTTTTCTCAATTTATTCTAGATTGAAGATACATGGGCTAATCTAAGTGATTATACAACAAAACATCGTCAAAATAAGAATAGAAAGAAAAAGTGTGTCATTTACGGATATTCTAGTCAAGATTTATTATTAGATTACTTTTTAATTGATTGAATAGAACTGTACGTAAGCAATATGTGGTAATCACTTTACTTTCGTTGTTTATTGTGATCGCAACCGTGATTATACTCTTGACTGTATTGCTATCAAGAACAAGAACAAAAACAAGGACAAAGCCTTGTAAGCGATTGACTATGAATTTGAGAGAAATCAATATTATGACAATCGACTTTTGAAAAGAAGATTTGTCTATCCACTATTGTTTTTATTTTTGTTTTATTAAGGTACAGTATCGCTTCGTTGGAATACAACAGGTTTAACAATAGCAGGTGTCACAAATCAGTCTGGAAATGCTTCTAACAAATTAAACACTGCTTTCGGCTTGGTAGTGGATTACTCTAATACATTGTATATTGCAGATTCATACAATCATCGCGTTCAGAAATATCTTCGAGACGCATCTTTTGGTGAAACAGTAGCAGGTCAAGAAACAGGATTATCTGGTCCAAGTGCAAATACATTTAACTACACTGCTGATCTGGTGTTGGAAGTAAATGGTGATATCTATGTATCCGACGTTAATAATCATCGAGTTCAGTTATGGACTAGTGGATCAACAACAGGAGTGACAGTGGCAGG
>Ga0209914_1001673_pt1 | contig 21280 bp, 15 predicted proteins | sample ThiBiot_500_plan_FD_183949 | JGI IMG/M metagenome (GOLD analysis project Ga0209914, IMG submission 183949) | Wastewater bioreactor microbial communities from Cape Town, South Africa - Thiocy_cont_500_plan (SPAdes) | ecosystem: Engineered > Bioreactor > Thiocyanate-remediating > Anaerobic-Aerobic...
AAAATCCCGTAATGTATCAGTATCTTTTTCGTTTACTGCAATCCGTTTACGAAAAATGTTGGTACACCGAAAAGTCGTCGATTATAATCGAATACCGCCGTTTACGGTGCGACTTGATTGACATGGGTTCTTAAACCGATGTTTTTTTTACCTTTGACCTCATGGATGACTCATATTCGGACTCATTGACCTCGATTAACCAAGGGCCGACCAAGTTTCATCTATCATTGGTCACTATCACGAGTTTCTAAAACCAATGTTTTTTCGACCTTTGAACCCGATTTGTACTCAAATTCAGACTCCCTGACCCCGATTACCTAAGGTCCGACCAAGTCCCAAGCATCATTGGTCACTATAAGTGAGTTCTTAAATCAATGTTCTTTTGACCGCGAACGGACGAACATACGGACGCACTGCTACTTTCTCGGCGTAATACCCTCCTTACAGTAGAGGGAACATGGGATTGCTACGATACATTGGATTATATCGATGGTTCTCCTGGTTGTAATTATCAATGTGTTTTTATTACTAAGAAGATCAATTATATCGATCGATCCACAGACAAATTTCAGCTAGTATTTGGTAAGTTCAGATCTATTCTAGCATTAAAATTAAAGAAAATATTGAATTTAGCATATCCAAGACCAACTGTATACCGAGATAGGGAAGGATCAGGATGGATTTCTGTTAGTTGGTCGGTTTATACTACCAGAAATATCCACTCATTTTATCTTTACAAAAATCAATCTTGGGAAACAATTGTCGACGCATCAACATTTACATACAATTTTACTTATCTCTATCCTAGGAGTTGCTTGGATTCTCGCTTCGTTCTTTACATGCCATATATTTATTCCTAAATATCGAGAATTAGGCTTCATCAGTGTTTATTCAGTAGGTTATCATCATATTTCTTCATAATTGATTGTTGATTTCGAAATTTAGTATCTACAGAAACGATTTTCGTTGTCAGTACGTATTTGTGTGACATTGGTATACGTAATCAGCAATGTAAGTAATTTAGTATAGATTCATAAATATGAACGTATTTAATAGATCTTGGTCATGTCGGCTCTTTTATATGGACCTTGTTTAGCATTAAGTCAAGCCACTGGATTAGATCGTCAGTAAAATCGATTTGAACCGACTTAATTTTCTTTTTGTTATTTAAGTTTGGCTTTCTACGATTTCATGTGGAGCTATTTGTACTTTTTATACGAGTATTGCAAGTTTGATTTCATATAGATTTATTTATGAATGTGAGTATTTTATATTAGGGCGGTATGAAAGCTGTAATCTGGACTGATGTTGCACAATCATTTGTAATTTTCTTGGGCGTTCTTCTTTCTATTATCTTCGGTATAAACATACGCGTATACATATTGTGATTTGAAATATCATGTTTCAGGTTTTATTAATGCTGGTGGAGTGGCAAAAGTTTTCGAAACTGCAAATACTCATGGACGTATTAAATTAATTGAGTAGAATTCTTCAAATTTTGTCTTAAATTTATTCAAATTTTCTCTATAAAAAGTGTATCATTTGATCCAACAGTACGATATACATTCTGGTCACTATTCATCGGTGGCACAATTTATGTTACAACGTGTTCTTGCGTACTGCAGACACAAGTACAACGCTATATGTGCGTCAGTAGCACACGAGAAGCACAAAAGTAAATTTAAATCAATGGTTGATTATTTGAAATACTTCGTTTAATAGAGCTACATGGATGAATAATATAATGTGTGTGATATTAATGCTTTTCTGCGGAGTTGTTGGTCTTTTAATCTATGATAAATATCAAGATTGTGATCCATATCGATCTAAACGAGTATCGAAACCAGATCAAGTAATCAAATCTCACAAATAAAAAACACAATCTTTTATTGTTTGTTCAAAGTTTTATCCGTTATTTGTCATCGAAACATTTAAAGAATTACCCGGTCTTACTGGTCTTTTCATTGCGGCTATCTTGAGTGGTTCATTGAGGTAAACGAGTATAGTTTCTACATATTATTACACAGAGTATCTTTTTGTTTCTAGTTCGGTATCATCCGGTGTCAATAGTATTGTTGCAGTCATTATGGAAGATGTTTGGAAGCCTCTAACACCGAATAAACCGATGTCTGATGAACGACAGACAAATATTTCGAAATATATGTGTAAGAAATCGAATGATATTATATGTGATCTTCTATTTTATTTTGTGTTAGCTGTTATTTTGGGTTTATTGACAATACTTTTAGCTTTTCTCGGATCTTTTATAACGAATATTCTTGTGGTACTTTTACATACAATAATTCAAAAAAATGTGCCCAAAATCTATATTTTATTCTAGGTTGCATATTCCATCATGGGCACGTTACCGTCGCCTATTTTCGGCGTCTTTTTACTTGGCTTTTTCTTTCCTCGAGTGAACAGTCGAGTCTGAACATAATTTCATTGTCGATCAATGAATGACATTTTTCATTTTTAGAGTGCTCTGATTGCATTTTTTGTTAGTATTGTGTTTCAATTGTGGGTTATTATCGGAGCTAGTGTAACAGCTCAACAACAAACAAATCGAATGTTACCTACATCTATGACCGGATGTATGGCATCGAATTCAACAAATATCACAATTGCTCTAGCAAATAATGAGAAAAGCATCTTTCTACCTTTGTATTCGATTTCATTTCTATGGTATTCATTTAATGGTGTAGTAGTAACGATGATTGTTGGACTGATATGTTCATTATTCGATAATTCGAAATCAGAAACTGACAAAGTCGATCCAACTTTATTAATATCCTGTCGGCAAAGCCTTTGCTGTTTTCGGTCAACATACAACATTTCGAAACATTCTCAAGTAATAACAAACATTCTAAATTCATATTCTAACTATTTTTGTGTATAGGAAATATCCAGTAACAACAGTACACGCAAAGATATTCATCGCGAAGCTCATGATCAAGGAGAACTGATTAGTCTTACTAAATTAAATGTCTCTTAATTGTTGTCTTAATTTTGCCATTCGATAATATTTGAAACATATTAGAAAAATGATCAGACATATAATTTGAATCACTGCAAAAATATAAAAATAACTATAAATATGCCATTGTTGACCACTTTGACACTGTCAAATAGAATTATGAAATATATGATATATATTTTTTTAATAATTATTTATCTACTTACACTGAAATCTAATTTGTATGATGTTGTTGATAAATAATTGTTAACTTCATCGATGATATATTGTGTTATTATTCTCGAAAAGTAATAAAGACTCATGAAGAGAGATTTAGCTGAACGTGGTGCCATTATACAAGCTAGTTCAATACAAGCTAGCAAACCAAATAATTGAGATAATCCCAAAGTAATATATTGAATTATTTGTGTATAAATATTTAAACTCGAAACTAAATTCAAACAATAATGTTGACGTAATACTTCAACTGTTCCTGTGATAAACATGGTTAATGACGAAAAACCAAAACCTATAATGAATTTAGCTGCTATTGTCAATGATCGATTTCGAATTTGTAAATATTTATACACGAATATATTCAAAATAAAAATACCAACTAAATTAAATGTTAAATGAATGAAATTCAAATTTCTCTAATCTTACTGATAACTACTAAATTTTCAATAATTGCCATGATACGATTAGCATGAGACACTTGAGTTAAACCTGTTAACGCCATATAATTAGCTTGTTTAGGGAAATTCGAATAGATCTGAGCATAAATAAGCCAATATGGTAAAACAAGAATAAATATAAATATTCCACTTTGAAATGATTTAACATCATCAACAATTCGTTTATTAAATTTCCCATGATTATCCACCATTGCAAAATCGAGAAATTGAAATAATTTATGATCTCTAGTGATTTCTTCTGTTTGACTTGGTAATATATTCATTGGCATTCGTTCTGCTCCTCGTGAACATTGACGCCATGTTTTAAATGCATTTCGATATACTGGAAAACAAGTCGTCACAACACTATCATATGCGTCCTTATGGATATAATATTTCCAACCAACAATAAACAATACAATACTGAGAAATATCAGTGAAACATGAAATACGAAGAAAATGTCTTGTAAAATAAATATTTCACTTAAAAGTCGAATAATCGACGCGATACGCATGACTATCATTAATTTGTCGGAATACCGTGAAGTGACAATGGAACCTCGTATTTGATCTGCTCCGAATATCATTAAATTGGACATTAAAGCACCGTCACCGATCGCACTAAATCAAGAGAAATGTGAAAACATTTTTCGATCAATATAGACATACGTTAATAGAATGCTTGTTAATATGATAGGAAAACATTTTTCGTCTTCTATTCTATGTGTATCAGAAGAACATAAAAATGTTTGCCCACTCATAATTAATGTGAATAAAATGTATCCAATTAAATACAAAGGAAAACCTATTTTAGAAATAGTACTAAAAATGAATTTTGTTTATTTTGTAAGATATTACCAATCATGATAGTTCTTGCTCGATTTAATTTTCCGTCAGCAATGATACCAAATACAAGCATTGAAATCAAATGTACTCCTATGCATTATAAGAAAAAATGTTCTATACAGTTTGATTAATATATTGTTTACCATCAAAAGTATATTCCATATATGAACTAGATGTGTGAGTCCAATTTAATACTTTATTCGAAGATAGACTGTTAGTTACATTTATATCAAGTGAATAGAGTGCAGCTAATGAAAATAGACTACTTGCAAGAATAAGATATACGGCTAATTGTCTTTCATATGGCCGACGAGTATCTCGGTCAACTACAATATCATCATCAGGTTGTACTGGTGTGATTTCTGTATTTGATAAGACCATCTATGTATACAGAAAAAAAACTCGAAATAAACATGCATCTATATAATTCTTCATGCGTATATTGTGATAAGAATACGTCATATAGATAAAGAAATATCACATGCTTTATAATATCACAGTTTTTTTTTCAAATCAATTATGAATTCTTTTGCCAAGTATACGAACAGAACAAGAACCAAACAAAACACAACGCTTTATTGCATATGCCAGATAGCACAAACATACACATACCAGTGATGAAACACTGAATCCTATGAGTCCGGCATAGGTGTTCGTCCAATATCATCTGAATATGTAGGCCAATTCCAACGAGCTGACACAACGTTTGTTAAATCATAAAAACATTTGGACCATTTATCGCCCTAAAATAAAATATATGCGACAAAAATTATTTCTTTTGAACAATAAATCATCTACTTCTACTGTTTGTATCATAATCGGTTCACCGTCCACTGTTGAACTGATTGCTCTTCCGTCTGATATATTGTATCGAACAAAATATTTCCACTCAGTACTGCAATAATAATACTTAGATCTTGTCCAAAGCGTCCTGTTCTTTCCACGATCGCTATAATCAAATATTTATAAGAAAATAACAACACAGATTGTTCCAGAACCAGAAACGAATTCCAATCCAATTGAAACACATCAACGATTTTGTTTTTCTCGAATTGTAACGTATCTGCTAGTTGGACTGTGCATCTGTGGTTATCTGATTTTTCCTATTGTGAGTATTTATATGATTCTGAACATAGATGTACGTAGTAACTACTCAAGTTATCGAAACTAAACTCAATGAATTTATTAATATTATATTAGCAAATCAAATCTATATACTCTATAGTATAGTATTCAATAGGATTGGAAGTCAGTTGAAACTAGTGTTTCATTCATATTACAATCGTCCTCAAGAGCGGTGATACGAGCACGTTTAATAATTTTATATTATTTTACGCATGCAGTATTTTCAAATTTATAGAATGAATAAAGTATAACTATAAGCTACAAAAATTAATTAATAAGTTCAGCTACAAATTCATCAGCATTGTGAAAAATGAGTCCGAATTTCGAACTAATTTTGCATAAGCCTTCATATACAAAACATGTTACGGGAATGTTTTCTGATTTTGACATATTATTACGAGCAATATAAAATTGTTGATTGTGCAGAATTAATACCAATTGAAGAATAGAAGATTGATCTTCTCGACTTTCACCGTAAACATTCTTCTTTTCTATATTTTGCAGGATCAATTTGAATTCATTAATATCGGGCATAGCTTGACAAATTAATTTAGTTATCATCTGTTCTAAGTTTGCTGCTGCATTAATTGGTAATGCATATCTATTAATAATCATGCAACGTAGTGCTGAAATATCACGTCGAATATCCCAGCATTCGGCGCATACCTGTTGCATTTCATATTCGAGAAATTGAACTTGACTTGTAGCTTCAATAATTTTCTCGGAGGTTTGATATTTTTGCTTGATTTTTATGTCAGAATCAAGAGCTTTTTGATTACTTCGAGATTCTTCACGAACTGCAATTGAGTTTTTGATATAAGCACCAAATCGTCGTAAAAGTGGTTCACGAAAATTACGAGAAATCTCACGAGAAATCAGCGCAGTATAGCGATTTTGAATAGATTCTGACCAAAATTTTAATAATGTATTTGGAGATATTTCATGAGACTCGTTATTTTCTTCCGAATCTTGACATACATCAGATTGGAGTTCAGCATCATTGCTTGGGAGCGAAGGTTTCTCAGATTGCAATTCCTCATCCTCGTTCGAGGCCACAGATACATCAGATTGGAGTTCATCATCATTGCTTGTGAGAAAAGATTTCTCAGATTGCAATTCCTCATCCTCGTCTGAGGCCACAGATATATCAGATTGTAATTCATCATCATTGCTTGTGAGTGAAGGTTTCTCAGATTGCAATTCCTCATCCTCGTTCGAGGCCACAGATACATCAGATTGTAATTCAGCATCATTGCTTGGGAGTGAAGGTTTCTCAGATTGTAATTCCTCATCCTCGTTCGAGGCCACAGATACATCAGATTGGAGTTCAGCATCATTGCTTGGGAGTGAAGGTTTCTCAGATTGTAATTCCTCATCCTCGTTCGAGGCCACAGATACATCAGATTGGAGTTCAGCATCATTGCTTGTGAGCAAAGATTTCTCAGATTGCAATTCCTCATCCTCGTCTGAGGCCACAGATATATCAGATTGTAATTCAGCATCATTGCTTGTGAGCAAAGATTTCTCAGATTGCAATTCTTCATCCTCGTCTGAGGCCACAGATATATCAGATTGGAGTTCATCATCATTGCTTGTGATCGAAGATTTCTCAGATTGCAATTCTTCATCCTCGTCTGAGGCCACAGATATATCAGATTGTAATTCATCATCATTGCTTGTGAGCGAAGATTTCTCAGATTGCAGGTCGTCATCCTCGTCTGAGGCCACAGATACATCAGATTGTAATTCATCATCATTGCTTGTGAGTGAAGGTTTCTCAGATTGCAATTCCTCAACCTCGTTCGAGGCCACAGATACATCAGATTGCAATTCCTCATCCTCGTTCGAGGCCACAGATACATCAGATTGTAATTCATCATCATTGCTTGTGAGCGAAGATTTCTCAGATTGCAGGTCGTCATCCTCGTCTGAGGCCACAGATATATCAGATTGTAATTCAGCATCATTGCTTGTGAGTGAAGGTTTCTCAGATTGCAATTCCTCAGCCTCGTTCGAGGCCACAGATATATCAGATTGGAGTTCAGCATCATTGCTTGTGAGCAAAGATTTCTCAGATTGCAATTCCTCATCCTCGTCTGAGGCCACAGATATATCAGATTGTAATTCATCATCATTGCTTGTGAGCGAAGATTTCTCAGATTGCAATTCCTCAGCCTCGTTCGAGGCCACAGATACATCAGATTGTAATTCAGCATCATTGCTTGGGAGTGAAGGTTTCTCAGATTGTAATTCAGCATCATTGCTTGGGAGTGAAAAAAATTGATTGTCTTTAAGATTGATGTTGAGCCTTCGTGCTTCATCGCGTAAGTTATCTTCAAACGAACTGCATGTTTTCTCGACTATTCTTCGTAACATGTTCGATTTTAAGTAAACGATTTCCTTTTGAAGATCATCCAGTACGTTTAATATTATTCGAGGATTGCGTTGTAGCGGTTTCTTTGTGAATTCGACTTTCAAACTTGTATAAAGCGATGATTCAACATTTGTCATATAGTTTTGAGTGATAAATTGTATTACTTCAGAAATATGTTGATTGTTACAAGATCGATCAACAACAGTTGAAGTAAGTTGCATAAGATCTTCGTGGATATCTATGTTCAAAGATTGATTCGCTAATTCGTTTATATCATCGGATAAATATTCATCTAAGCATAGACCAGTTTGTATATCAGAAACTAACCAGTTGGCAAGTTGATCTGCCAAATCATCGAGTCCTTCATGTACTTTTTTAAGTAGAACATTTTGTTCTCTTCGTTGAATATGTTCATCGAACGCTGCAGTATTAAATTCTCTCAAAACAGTAAATTCGAAGTCTTTTGATTTATCTATAGTTCCAGTTCGTTTTACAGTAGTTCTCATTATTCGATAATATGCGTATGAACCGATTTGGTAAATGGTATAAGCCGAAAGAGCAATAGCGGGAACAGCAAGTGCGATACTGATTCCAATCCAACCTAAAGTTGCAACAGCAACAACAATTAAAAGTATGGTACCAATTGCTAACAACCAAAGCCATGTCGTATCTTCTTCTACGATTGCAACTTGCGTTAAACCGTTAGCAACGAAATATTTCAATTCTTGATTTGGGTCCATACCATCGTCAACAATATATTTATAAGTATCTACCAACGTACAATCTCCATCGGCAATTGTTGGTCTGTTTGCTTCGAGAATGTTTTTAATCTTATCGAAATCGTGAATATGTTCGATTACTCCCACAATTTCGTTATAACCATTGTCGATTTTTCTGGGAATAGCTAAAGATACTCGAGATGGCATCACAATTCCGCATTCAATCATATCAGCTAGCAAATCTTCATAAGGATTTGTCGGTAAATGAATAGATTTCGATATATTTGGATGTTTCGATGCTTTGATAAAAGCGTTGCGCAGAGCATCGAGTGCATGCGTGTAAGCAAAACGATCGACGAGGAATTTTTCGACAGCAGTACGCAATACTTGCGGGAGTGAAACATCCGTATTTTGTGTTCCAATTAATCTGTAGATTTTATTGCCATCTCGAGCGAGTATTTTCGCTTGAATATATACGGAAACAATCCATTTGGCAGTTGTTCTATTGATAGATAAATGTTCTTTAAGTTCAGCTAATTGAAATCCTTCAAAATTGCTCATATATACATTTAAATTGAGCAATCGATCGAGATTGACGATAGCAACGAATTCAGTAGATACGGCACCATTTTCAAGTAGAGCTTCTAATTTAGGAAGCTTTAGCAAATCATCAAGTTTAAATATTTTCACTGAATCTAATGGAATACCCGTAAATTGCAGTCGTAAAGCTTGGCTCTCGTCAGATGTATTCAAGCCGACTGGAGTCAAACCTTCGATAGTTTCAGACGAACGTGTTGTGAAATATTTTGATTCTTCTTGAAATACTCCTAATGTACGAAGTTCCTTCCAAAATTCGAGTCGACTGGGCAGTTTGAATAGTCGACGCAATTCGAAGACTTCAAATTCTGGTCGACCTTCACTTTCGAATCGAAAATCGTCTGTTGTTCGAAAGTCTTGAAGTTTGATTTGAAGTTCTCGACGTGATATCGGATGTCGAGAACAGATAAATTTGATTTGATCGTCATGCAATTGTTGACTGAGAACAGTTCGTGTTATAATACCTAATTCTTTCAACGTCTTTCGCAATACAACAGCATTCAAATCATCTCGATTTTTATGACGTAGATCTGCTGATTCAATAGGTTTACCAAGAAATTTATCGATATTTCCAACAATCGCATCATGAACAGCGACGTATTCTCGATGTTGATCAGCGTACCCGTTGGTACATATAATACTTTCATTTGCTCGTTGCAGTCGAGCTACAATAGTTGCAAGTTCTCCACAATGGAGTCGACGTAGAGAAAAATGTCGTCGAGATTCATGGAAAGCATTCATTGCCTTGACGATTTCGCGTTCTTTTGTTCCAATAAGATATTCTTTCCAAGTATCGACATTGAAAGCTGTACTGAAACTAAGTTTGCCGTAGATTTGACGAGTGATCGACTGTTGAATAATGCCTACGTAATAATAGGCTTCAGCAGCATATTCAGGAAATGTTCTTATTACTCGATAGAACATACGTTCTGCTTCGATTTTTCGATTTTTATTCAATTCAATCAGACCAAGAGCGAGTAATGGTTGCGGAGATTTAATCCATTGTATCGCATGTTCAATGCTATCCAACGGATGTGATGTGAGAAATTGTTCAACTGATTGAATGATAGTACGACGATCACTATCGCTACAATTTGTTAGACATTGTTGAATAAGCGGTGCTTTTTCATCAAGCCAAAGTGCCCATTCATCGAGTAGAGCAAAATAGATAACTTGCATTGATGTTGGCATGTTTATACTCGTATTGTCAGTATCTTGTGCAGATTCACATGATCTACTAGAATATTCCCAAAATTTGTTTAAACAACTCTCTTCAACAGCGGTATGATACTTATAACGACGTTTTAATGATTGTAATCGATGTACTTCCGCATTATCACGAAATTCTTTCAATTGAAAGATAGTTGGCGTTTCCGACGCATCGAGACGTTTGTCATTCTCAATCAACGCAATGATCTGTCCCGAACCTGGATGACCACAACGAGAAGCACGGCCAAAAGCTTGTTCCTCGATTCGACAATTATCCGGCAGAAATGCAACGATAACATGTAGCCCACCGGACTGCTGTAAACCCTTGTCGAGCTCAATATCTGTGCCACGACCAGCAAGATTTGTAGCAATGATAAGACGACCTTGACGTAAAGCTTTACTGTCAGATAAATCGAATTCATCATGATCTCGTCGATAGACAATCAAATGTTCGAAAGCATCTGCCATTATTTTGTTAACAAACACTTGTTTCCAAGAAGTGCCTTGCATGACATGTTTTCGAACAAGTTGAGCAAATTTCGACTTGCCTAAAACAGCACGCTTTTCCAATCGATGCAATCGTTCGAGACCACGTTGTACATTATCGACTTGAACGATTGAATTGCATATGATTAATACAGATCGTCGTGCAATTATTTGATCTTTAACTTCTTCATATATATTCTGTAGCCAAACAGCTTCATTCGTAGCAACGAGTGGCACGTGTTCATAGAAATTCTTGGGCTTCCATGTCGGTATTCGCAATAAATCACAGTCATAGAGATCAGGATCAGCTAAACTTTTACTTTCTTCAATACTACCAAGAGTTCCACTGAGTCCATCGATACGTTCATAACCTTTGAAATAACCGACATTCGACACAAAAATAGCTTTCAAACTAATTGGTGACAAACGACATCCATGTTTTAATTGTAATGCTTGATGCATGCCTTCACTCCATTGTGATGTTGCTAGATCGATTCCCGTATTTTTATCGATGATTGTAATACGTGGATTCAAATCACAGCCGGTATTTTTATGATCAACATCGACAACATATTCGTCATTGTGATGCATGAACATTGCACGTTTGGTATTTTCGATAAATGCATCCAAATGACCGAGTACAAATGAATGTAAATATCGTGGAATTTGAATTTGTCTTTCTCTTTGTAGAATTACACGAATATAATCGTTGAATCGTATTGCAAATGTTTGTGTTACAACAGTTTCCAATATTTTCAAGAAATCTTTCGGTAAATCTTTCTTGGATTGAATACATAATAGACCATCTCGATCGATGATACGCATTTCAATTAATTTCTGCCAAATTCTATTGGCTTCGATCTTCATATTTGGATGTAACTTTTCAAGATTTTGTTTTTCAATAAAGCCGAACATATCTTCCAGCACTTGCTTTCGAATATAACTCGTTTCGAATTGAACGTATTGTTCTTGTCCTTGTAATGGAACATTAACTGCACGATGTAAAAATACAAACAAAGATCGAAGTGATTCCATGCCAGCAATACTATGTGATAAATACAACATATTATTACCATTATCGAGCAACATATTATCGACTTCATCGACAATTACACATTGTCGTTTTCGATCACCTAATATATTCTTTTTGTAGAAATAATGTAGAAGAAAATCACGTTGAAAATGTTGCAAATCACCATAGACAATTTGACATTTGTAAGCTGATTTACGTCGATCAAGATCTTCTTCACAATTGTGTGATGCTGTAATATGAAAATATTTGAAGAGTGTTTGCATTTTTTCGACATCTCGAGCGGCTAATACAGGTGAACTTGTTACAACATCGACTGTTTTGCCTTGTTTCACTCGAAGAATAGCTAATGTTGCGATAAGAAGTGTTTTACCTTCGCCTGTATTCACTTGTAAGAGTGTATTTTTCTTGCTTTCTGCAGCGATCAAAATGGCCATTCGTTGTGTGTCTCGTAGATGTATCTCATGACTTCTATCTTTCGAAAAGATTTTTGCAATAGCTTCATCGATTTCGTTGATTATACGAACGTTTTTGTTTTGACTTGAATTAAGTTCCATTACAAGTCTATCGATTTCCTGTTTTCTTTGTGTTTTTCGTTTTTCACTATCATGTTGACCAACAATAAGACTTTTAAGTTTGTTTATATCGCGTTCTCCCGTAGGAAAGATCGGTTCATACGTGTCATTATGAAACAATTTAATTTGAGCAAGAAGATCATTTTGATTACGTTCATTCATAAGCAATGGATATCCACTGAGTTGTACACGTGTATCATTTTGTTGCTCGACTGGCAAATAATGAGAATAATTCTTCGATATGACTTGAAGCAGCTGCTTAAGGTTCTCGAGATAAATTGTATTTGCATTGACTTCATCGTATGCAATTAGATAGGCAATACGTGCAATGACTTTTTCAGGTATGAGAAGTTTTATACTGGAAATATCCTGAACAGAGAAAAAAGATTATCATTCAATTATATTTGTTGGTTGATTTAATGACAAACTTGAAGACATTTTCTTAACATTGGTTCTTCTGGTCGATTACGATTATCCAGAAAAGCAAGATAATAACCAATAGCACCATATTCTCTCAAAAGATCACCAATAGCACTCCATTTCTGTCGCTGACTTGTATCAATCCATTCAGCAAGTGTCATTTTTTCTAATCTTTGAAATCTATCAACTGCATATCGAAGCATAATTAGTACTTTCGAGAGTACACTTTCATCAAACGTTGTTTCATTTAATTTTGTTGTAAACAATGCTTTCAAATGCGAACTATCCACGCAATGTATGGCATTAAGAATATCGTTGCCTTGTTCTTTGAAAATTCGACGCTTCAATGCATTTTCAATACGTACATATAAAAACGCATCAAGAATCTGATGTTGTGGCATTAGAACAGCAAGTTGAAGTAGGAAATCATCGTCTGTATGACAAACAACGGCTGCATGTGAGTAACAATTCAAGATTGCTTGAAGTTCCATGGTAGATAGATGACAACCATCAAGTTGAAAACGTTGATTTAGTAGAGATAAGAGTGCAGATGCACGCTGCTGATTAACAGCAATAAACATATTCAACCATGAAGAAATATTCGATGAGTATTCTTTGGGAAAGAATTTCGTAATAGAAGAAGATTCGCAAACATTCAATGTTGAAGATAAATGTATTAAACTATTATCAACAAACTGTTTTCTTGCAGCAACCATTGAACAATAAGGTGGGTCTGGTTCAATTGAGTACATCGTTTTATTATAACTTAATAACATTAATTTTTTCGACGCATTCGGATTAAAATTTTCTTGTAATTCGATTGTTGCGTAGCGAGTCGATTTATAGACGCGTATGTTAATATGACTTTCATGAGCTGATAAAAATCGATAAGCAGCAGCGTTGATATCATGTGTACGCATAAAATCTTCGCATTGACTACTTTCGATATTCAACGGGTATCGTTTCCATTCGTCGATAAATTCAGTGAAATTCAAACCATCAACATCAAGTAAAGGTCTATCCAGTATTTTGCCTATTCCAGGATGTAGAATTTCAGCATTTGATAGTACATTACAAACGTATAGGCGTCGATTGAAAATGAGAATATTACGAGTTTGAAAATAGAATTTAACGATATAACGAGCCATGCCGTGTTTGTCACTGAAATAATTGCGCATATGATCGGTTAAATATGCGAAACGACTTGTTGATTGTTCTGGATTTTCTTCAGTAAATTCCTTAGCAAGTTTTGATGTTGGCAATAGTCCGAAACGTTTGAGTAAGATTTTCGTTTTATCTCCTTTGACAATATCGTAAAAGGTTTTGAATACAATTTCAACATTTCGTAAGTCAACTTGAAGATCATTTTGAAGTTTATCTAATGGTGACAGATTTCTTATCGTTTTATTGTCCTTGTCTATCGTGTCGACGTGAAGTTTCACGGCATTTTCATCATTCCAATCAAACTGCCTTTGAACATCGAAAAATGTTAAATTGTTATTGAATTTTTCTTGTAAATAAACGAAAGCAGTATGCATAGCGTCTAATAATTCAATTGAAACGCCTAATGTTTGATATTGTTTGAAGAATCTAGTGATGATTTTAGTCTTATCTGTGCAATCGTATTTGGATCTTGGTTTCATGCCAGTTAATATTTCCTTAGAAGGATCGGGATTATGTTTACTTGTGTCAACAAAATCTAAGTAATACGCAAATAATGCTGTTTGACGGGATCGTAATGCTGCTTGAGATCGTTTTTCTTTCCAATTCGTATCAATAGTTTGTGCTAAGTGTTGAATGTGTGAAGAATTTTTCATTGAATTCATTTGTTTAAAATCGTTGATAAGTTGATCAATTGTCATGTTAACTTCATTTAATTGTTCTTCGGTTGGTTCATGTTCAAATAATTCAAAAGCTAATTCAACAAGATTCTCTTGATCTTGCTTGTCGTATTTAATCAAACGTTTCGAAAATGTTGTCCAATTTGTGTGTTTCTTACGTGGTCTATCGAAACCAGATGTCTTTTTGTTTTCGTCTGCACATTCGAGTAAAACAGTAACTTCTTCAGTGAGATTTGTCTGTTCTTGTTCTTCGTCTTCGTCCTGTTCTTCCATATTGACACGTTCTTGAACACGACATGCTTCAGCAAGTATGGCATCGTCTTGTTGATAACATTCAGCAAATTCATTGAGAACATCACTGACAATAATCGATGCTTTGCATAATGTTTTCGATTGTGTTTGTCGATTTACATCAGTTTTCTTCTCAGCTGTCATGCTCATTAATGTACCATCAGCAATGGATTTTAATTGAAAATGAACATAATATGATGATCGTTCATTGATCCATTTTTCATATCCATCGATACGTGCGTCATTGCCTGTCATTCGATATTGAAAATCAATCGACATATTCTCATTTTCACCTATATATTTTTTGCCAGATGAAAATGTTGAACGATCAACCAATGCCATATCATTTCCATTTTTACCGAAACGACCAGGTTTACCAAGAATACCATGTTCACCACTACGACCTGCATTCTGCTGAATTTTTCCAATAGATAACGGTTTACCAGAATAGAGTGTTCGTGCAATACATTCACCGCGATTACCACCTTCTCCACCGACTCCATTTAAACCGCCAATACCACCAGCAGTTCCTGCCGTACCTTTGATAACGAAATACAAATCATATGTGCTAATAGACCAGTATGAATAGTCTTCAGCATACGACCAATGCATTATACGTCCATTGCTATCTTCAAATCGAGCAGAAACATACTTGTTGTATGTGTCGAATTTTCGAAAGCGTTCCGTAGTATTCGATGGTGTAAATTGAAAGAAATGGTTACTACCACCCCAATATAAAGTACGGTATTCAAGAATCAGCGAGTTTAAATTTTCTTTCGATACTCCAACACCATTTTTACCATCAGCACCATTGCCACCGTCTTCACCATGTTGACCATCGCCTCCATTCAATTTCATAGTTAACAATTCTCCTTCTATCAATTCCTCAGTTAGAAAAAGAATATTGCCACTGGATTCACCCGCTTTACCATCTTCTCCGTCTTTACCATTTGTGCCATAGGATTGACCGTCTTCAGCTCGCTTTCGGCCATTACTTTGATCATAACCTTGACCGGACACATCAATACTGTACGCTTGCCATGTATGCACTTTATCAGCAATGATAACTATATTCTTGCCGTGCCATTGGTCATTTTTCAAATTTTGATCAATATTGAAAACATTTTTGGCGTAAAAATGAACTTCATTAATGTGTTTAGTACATTTTTCGATTTCTTGTATAACATCACTAAGAAATATAATTCGATTACTCACAGAGAGTACATTTGTTTTCGATGTTGTAAAAATTGTCTTTCCAAATGCAAAGATATTTAATATATCATGCAATTCTTGATGATGAAGAAATTCGTTTGTCTTAATACGTATTAAAATTTTATTGAGCTGTTTAGTATAATAATCATTTGCAGACAATTGTTGCCAATCGATTTGTTTGATTGTGTCCGGAAGAATTTTTTCATATTGTTCAAAATGTTTCCATTTATCAAATACAATTTTATTCATATGACCAGATTTAAACCATTCGATGAGTAGTTGTCGAAGTTCGGTTTCGGCATCTTCATCAATATATAATGTCATACACATATCGAAATATTTTTTCACGTTAGTAATAATAATTTGTCCATCACTATCCAAATTGTTCAACAATCGTTGATGTTTCTCATTAGAAAATTCTTTCCAGAATTCCGATTGAACAGTAAGTGTATCACGTTCTTTACGAAATTTTTCAATAGTTGAAAGATCACCTAAAATTGATTGCAATTAGGTTTTCTAGTATTCAAATAGAAGAAAATTATCATTAACCTCGTTCGACAATCGTTCGGATAATATCCTTATAGAAACATTTGAGTACTTCAATCAAATGATTTGTATATTGTTTTGTTACAAATTGTTTTACTGCTTTGGATATAGAATTTGTATTGGAAAAAATTCGTTGTTCTATATCGAATAAAGATTGTCCAGTGTGAACTGCATGACGAACATATAATTCTAACTGTTGCTTGTGCAAATTCTTCTCATGTAAAATTATATTCACTAATAATTTCTGTTTGACATAGTCGTTGTCAATCGCTGATCGAATGATGAACTTGTGATTCATATAATCTGATGATAGTGTTTTTAGTGTAATTTGAATTCTTTCCGATTTGAAAGGTTGAATCATTCCTTCAAATGCAGACACAATGTATTGTTCGGGATGTGAAAGTTTTATTTGAAAATATGCATTGCTATCGAATGAATTCAACATTGTCAAGGTCGTACTCGATTGAGCGCCGAGATATCCTTAAAAATAGTTCGAATGATTTTGAAATAAACAATCGTCAAACTATTGTACAAACCAGTGAAAGTCAATCGATCATTCGGTTGGAATGTGAGAAATTTAGACGAATGACCCATAATTTTCTTTTCGAAAAACGGATAGTCTTTGTGTTCCGACGAGTGTTATAAATACAGTCAAAAGAGTAATTCACAAGGGGGAAAAAGCGATACTTCATCTACTTCTGTACTCCCAGAAGTACGGTGGGAGTACGATGGGAGTACGATGGGAGTACGGTGGGAGTACGGTGGGAATACGATGGGAGTACGATGGCAGTACGGTGGGAGTACAGTGGGAGTACAGTGGGAGTACAGTGGGAGTACAGTGGGAGTACTGTGGGAGTACTGTGGGAGTACTGTGGGAGTACTGTGGGAGTGTGAGCACTCGTACTTTCGCTTTTTCCCCCTTGGAAAAAACAAATATTGGAGAAATAACTAATTACGGTATACAAAAAAAAACAAGACAAATTACATTGCATATTATATACTTTATCGTTTCGAAACGATGGAAAAACCTGATCGAAAATGTCGTTATCTTACCGATTGGAATAGCAAATTAACTGACGATTGGATTGCATATGCTCAAACAGCACAAAGTTCTCATTGTCGTAACATCAATGCACATATACAAGGCGGCAGATATACTGAAGATTTATTTCATAAAATTGATGATCTTGTACTTATGCACGCATTTGGAGCGGTAAACAAATTTATTATAAAATATATTTTTGTAAAATTTTTCTTTTTTAGTCGACGAAAAAAGGTGTACCACATTCGGATATTAAAATGAATTTTAATGCTGAACAGCGTCGAGTTGCAGAAAAAGTTCGAAAAATGATATTAAAATATGGAAAAATTAAAACTACGAAAACAAACATTAGCAGTGTTGTTGTACAAGTGATTTCTGTCACGATGATGCTTGTAGATTCTCCTGAAGATACGGAGAAAGATGACAAAAAAATACCTGGACTTGCTCAAGTTACAGGTCAGTTTTGGCGCACTGTTACTATAAGAATTTATCTAAAAGTCATTTTTAGTTTTTCGTGTTCTGAAACCAGATTATAAGACATTTTGTTTTATCGACCATAACGCACGATATTATGCAGATTGGAATGATTATATTAACAATAATCAACTACCTCGATGCAAAATGTGCTTTCCAAAACATGGAATTTATCAATATAAACAAGTTAATGATGATAACAATAACGAAACTCGATATATCCTTGATCTTGGCTTAGCAGAGTCGAACTATTGCACCGATTGGGAACGTTTCAAGTCCACTAGTCTCAAAGTTGTACCCTATGCTAGTGTGATTGGTGGTGTTGTCTGTATTGTTGCTGCTCCATTTACAGGTGGTGCTACTCTCGGTATATATGCGAGTTACGCAGCTGCTACAGCCGGATGGGTGAGTTTCGGATGTATGCTTATTGGTGCCGCTGCGTAAGTTATTTTCTTTTTCAAATTTTATATTTCAATGTTGTCAAGTAAAACATTTCAGTAATCTCAATTCAATGTGGGATAAATTTCGGCACGATGAATCCTATCTCAATGAAATCGCATCATTATCAATGATACTATTGCACTACGGTGTTGCTAAATACAATGCTCGAATGTTGGATAAATTCAAATCTAAGACGATAACACCTGTAGAACTTGGGTTTATGACTGTTATCAATTGTTTTCGTTGTGCGGTTGATTCAATAATGTTTCTAACGACTTGCGTGAATCTGATAATGAAAGCATGTAGGCAAGGAATTGGTAGTATTACAGCTGTCGAACTTGTACAATTCTCGATGTCTGCCTATTTCTTTGGAAAAACTCTTTTCGAACCAAAAACAGGATTTGGTATTATTAAAGAAGCTCAACGAAAGTATTTGGAAGCAAAGAGATCAACGATTCCGGTAAATAACACGAAGAAAAACACATCAGATGAAATGCAATCTAGTTTTTTTGTTTCTTCAGGATAAGGGAGCACAGGAGAAATTTGATGAATTGGTTAAGCCTGACGAACGATTTGGTGATGGTGGCAAATTACAAACAATGAAAGATGATTGGAAAGGAATTACTTGTTCTCAAGAAGTATGTGATGAACTCAATGCAAATGGTGCTCTTATTCAAAATATAGATTGTATCAGTGATTTGGGTCAATTTTTTCTGTAAGTTTGCTTGAATCTTTGTTGCTCTCTCTCTCTCTCGTGAACGGTACACACATTTACGCGCATTGTTTAGAGAAGTTAGTGATACGAATTCTAATCTGAGTATGACAGAAAATGGAAAGATTATTCCCTCGACTGTAAGGAGGGTCATATGAAAAAAATTCGTTTGTTTGTTTGTTTGTTTGTTTGTCTGTTTGCATCGGGGTCAAAAGAACATCGATTTAAGAACTCACTTATAGTGACCAATGATGGTTGGGACTTGGTCGGACCTTGGGTAATCGAGGTCAGGGAGTCCGAATATGAGTCATTCTTGGGTTCAAAGGTCAAAAAAACATCGTTTTTAGAAGTCGCTTATAGTGACCAATGGTGATAGAAACTTGGTCGGACCTCAGGTAATCGGGGTCGGAGAGTCCGAATTTGAGTCCAAGTCGGGTTCAAAGGTCAAAAAAACATCGATTTTAGAAGTCGCTTATAATGACCAATGGTGATGGAAACTTGGTCGGACCTTGGGTAATCGGGGTCGGAGAGTCCGAATCTGAGTCCAAGTCGGGTTCAAAGGTCAAAAAAACATCGTTTTTAGAAGTCGCTTATAGTGGCCAATGGTGATGGAAACTAGATCGGACCTTAGGTTTTCGAGGTCAGGGAGTCAGAAAATGAGTACAAATCGGGTTCAAAGGTCAAAAAAACATTGATTTTAGAAGTGCCTAATAGTAAGCAATGATAGTTGAAACTTGGTCGGACCTCGGGTAGTCGAGGTCGTAGAGTTCGAATTTGAGTCCAAGTCGGGTTCAAAGGTCAAAAAAACATTGTTTTGATAAATCATACTATATAACCATTGATGATTGAAAATTCGTCGAATCCCTGGTAATCTTGGTTGGAGAATCGAAAAACACGGTTACATATTCAAAATTATGAAGTTGGTGTTTTTACTAAAATCTGGATATTTATTTTAAAACTAACGATTTTGCATAAAACTTGATCAAACTGAAACGAGAACGAAGAATTTGAATCAGTTAATAAATTGTCAGAAATTAAAATTAAATTTTGTGAAATTATACAGAAATTTTTCTGTACAATACGCGAAGTAAGTATCTATCGAATAAAACTGGAGCTTCCCTGTTATATTGATAATAATTAATATAATGAAATTTCTCTTTTCATGAACGGAAATGTCGGTTATAATAGTGGAATACACTAGAATGATCTTATACAATAACAAAAAAAATCAATGAAGATCATGTTTCACTCTATACTATGCAGCGTCCTAGCGTCCTACAGTATATAGCAGAGAGGACGCTAGGACGCTATTCATCTATAAGAGAATATATTATTGAAGACCATATTTTTCTCTATACCATACAGCGTCCTAGCGTCCTCTGTGTTACGTAATGATTGAGAGAGCAGGTAAAAGACATGAATATTCTTAAAAGAATGCTTCTTAGGATGGTAAAATTATTTTTAAAAAAAATGTCAACATAATTAAAACGATGACGAAATTAAAGATGAAATCAACAAATGTTTAATGTAAAAAAGTCATTACATTTCGACTCAAATTGTTCCATAAACAATAAATTCGAATCACATGTGTCAAAAATTTTCGAGACACCTGTAGACTAAACAAAAAAAAGTCTGGGCATGATAACTGTCACTGGTTAATGATTTTACGGCAATAAATAAAGTATACAATTGATAATTCGAATACCATCA
>Ga0209914_1001694_pt1 | contig 20969 bp, 16 predicted proteins | sample ThiBiot_500_plan_FD_183949 | JGI IMG/M metagenome (GOLD analysis project Ga0209914, IMG submission 183949) | Wastewater bioreactor microbial communities from Cape Town, South Africa - Thiocy_cont_500_plan (SPAdes) | ecosystem: Engineered > Bioreactor > Thiocyanate-remediating > Anaerobic-Aerobic...
AAACAAAAACAAACGATCGATTGATGGAAATTGACAAAGATTTTACGTCAGCAGTTGAAGGTATTTCGATTGTCGAACCATCATCAGTTGTTATAATCGGATTCGTCCGATTTTCTAAAATGAAAACCGTGTTTGTTGATATTTTTTGAAATGGTGACGGCGTTGGTTTTCTCGGTTCGGTCAAACTCTGCTTTAATTCATCTTCGATTTTCGATAATTTAACACTAGCCGACGACACTTCATTTGTTGTTGTTGTTGTTGATGAATTTGACGTAGATAAACTATCTGGCTGATTATGTAATGGATCGTAAGTTGTTGTGGTTGTTGGCGCGGTAAACACAATATCTGGTGTCATCAGTGATGAAGTTTCTAAGACATTTGGCGTACATAATTCAGTTTCTTCTGCTTGCATGTTTTCAATTCGATTTGTTGAGTAATTTCAATATCCAAAAAGAAAAATAAATAAACAACTAAAATATAATGAATTACAAAATCGAACAAATGTGTAAATTAGTATTAATTTCTATGTTCTGTTCGTTTGAGTTCTATTTGATGAATCAGAATAATCTAACTTTGTCGTTTTTCTTTATCTCGGAATGTAACAAATAAATAAACAAATAAATATATACAAAGATATTGAGACAGAAAAACAACATTTGGAAAGAATGAAAAAAAAAGAAAACCAATTAAGTTTTATTAGAAACAAAAAAACGTTAAACTGAAAACGATGAGAAATTTTCTCCGGTCAACTATTCGAATTAGTATTAATTGAAAAAAAATAACAAAAAAACCGAATTGTTTCGAGCAAAACGAATATTTAATTTTCGATAGATGTCGCAAACAAAACCGTTAATCCTTTCGATTAATAACGGGCGAACCAGTACATGTACATTTTTGTTTCTTTTGCATTGTCGTCATAGTTGAGAATGAAAATACTAAACGTTTACCTGACCGTTGCGATTTATTTCGTCATTTGTACGAAAATAGATACGTCAATTGATGATCAACAATCGATCAATCTTGATCATGAAAAAGCAAAATACTTTCGAGAAGAAAATCAACCATCGAAATGGGACAAATACATCGAATTAATCGAACAAGCTGAAGCAAATTATGCAAATCGAACTGATGATCAATCGACTTTTATCGAACAAATCGAACGAGATCTAACATTCTGGAAAAGTCAATCGATTGAAAACGTTCGAAATCATTTAAATAACATCGAAGCATACGCAAAATCTCATCGTTTAACTCTCTATCAAATCATAAACCATCGTCTCTACCGTCAAACTGACGATCAACTTATCTTTCCAGCACGTAACTACGGCATCGAACATTTTCTTCTCAATATTATCGACACTCTACCCGACATGGAATTCGTCGTGAATACCTACGATTGGCCTCAAAATCAAGTCAATGTTCCCGTTCTCTCGTTCAGTAAATCTCTCCTATCCGAAGACACCGATCTTCTATATCCAGCTTGGGCATTTTGGGACGGTGGACCGGCTTTAGGAAGTGTCTATCCAACGGGCATTGGCCGATGGGATTTAATGAGAAAAACATTGAATCAAGCTCGACAGAAATATCCGTGGTCGAAAAAAGACTCTCGAGGTTTCTTTCGTGGCTCTCGTACATCGTCAGAACGTGATCCACTCGTTCTCCTATCTCGTTCGCATCCCGAGCTACTCGATGCTCAATATACGAAAAACCAAGCCTGGAAATCCGATGCCGATACACTCGGCTATCCGCCAGCACCCGAATTGAAACACGAAGATTTCTGTCAATTCAAATATCTGTTCAATTTTCGTGGTGTTGCTGCGTCATTCCGTTTACGACATTTGTTTCTCTGTGGCTCACTTGTTCTGCATGTCGGTTCGGATTGGATCGAATTCTTCTACGATGCACTTCGACCATGGTATCACTATATTCCTATAAGCACGGATTTGAGTGAAGTCGAAGATATTCTCAAGTTTGCACAGGAAAATGATCGATTAGTAGGCAAAATTGCGCGACAAGGTCGAGATTTCATTTGGAATTATTTGACAATGGAGAATGTGGAAAATTATTGGAAGAAACTTTTAATTGAATATGAAAAATTGTTTGTAAATGGAAAGAAAATTGTGAAGAAAACAAATTTTATTCAAGTTCAACGACGTCCTAAACCGTAGATGTTTGTTTGTGTCTCGTCTGCTTGTCAGATTTGTTGATCTTTTCCCTTTTGACAGAATGATTTATCATTTTTATTCTTTTTTTGTTTTTTCAAATAAAAGAATAAAAAACAACAACAAAAACAAAAACAATTTCTTGTTTATCAGGAAAACAAATTGATTGACGTGTCATAATTAATTGGACAGTCGAATTCTTTCTTCTTTTTATTCGAACGAGTGACTCGATTAACGTCATTTTCAAACATCTAAAAACGGAATAAATAATTTGATGAATAGTTTTCACAAAATCTCACTTCATCATAATCAATCTCGAGTAAATCGTGAATATCTCGTTCATGATGCGTTTTTTTAATCGACATCAAAGCTAAAGCGCATGTTGATACATTAGGATGATGATGATGTGTTAATGTCTAAATAATTTTGTTGAAAACGAAAGAATTCGATTGAAAAATAATTACCTCGACTTCCCATAATGAACTTTCGATTGCATTGCTTTTGTTCGGATCGATCTCATCCGGTGAATAACTATCGATTATTGACGATTGATTATCGGTTCGATCAATGAGTATACGTATCGTTGGATGACGAAGGATTAAATTGTAAATAAATGTTAGAACCAAACATTGATCATGTTGAGGTATTAGAAGTGCTAATCGTGCGAGACGTTTAGCAAAACTAGCAATTAAATTGGCTGGTAAATGTCTTCAAAACAAAACCAAAAGAATCTTTTGGTAAATCAAAAAAAAAACAAAAGACAGAAATCCTACGATGATTGAAGAAAAATGTCTAATAGATAGAAAAATCTCGCTTTGTATTTTGCTTGAAATAGATCGATGGTTAATAATGAATAGAGTTTACCAAAGAAAAACGGATATTCAAGATTATAATGCATCATTAAGATGTATAGACCGTGTAGAGCAAGAATTTTCGATGAATTCGTTTGAGTTTCATATGAACTCGTGAGAAAATCAGCTAGTAACAAAGGATTTGCCATTCGTGGGATGATTTTCGTTGGAATTTGTAATAAAATTCGTCGATAGATTGTTGCATCGACCTGAAAACATTCGAATATATTGAAAAATCAATTCCATTCATTACTTTATCCGACGATAGAAATCCTAACAAACGACTATCGTACTTTTGTTTATCTTCTAATGTTTCATTTTGAATATTTTTCGTCGAGAATAGATATTTGACTAATTTATCTTCTTTCATCTTATCTAATAATCAAGAAAAAAAAGAGAATTATTTCTGTTTATTTTGTCGATCTTCTTAGGAAATGAAAAAAAAACACACGCACATACATTTATATGAGACCGTACACAGATATCGTATCCCTGAGAAGATCCTTTTGTTTTGTTTTTTTTTCTTTCGTATGTTTGTTGGATGACAAAAAACAAACAAACAACATTTGAGGTTTTTAGTTTTTAATATAATGTATAGAAAGATGAACAACACGTTTTCTAGCGTGCATTTATAAAAAAATAATGAAGTCTCTGTCTGTCTCTCTTTCGCTCGCTCGTGCTCTTGTTTGTTTGGTTTTTTCATTCGACTAGAAAAAGAAAATAAACGGTCAATCATGACTAACTGTACATAGAAGAAGATATTAGAAAAGAAGAAGAAGAAAAAAAAACAATTTTTATCAAGTTGTCGAGGATGAAGGAGGAGCTGGTGGTGGTGGTGGTGATGACGACGATGATGATGAAGACGTTTGTTGTTCATTTGCTGCTTGTCGAATTGATGATATTTGAGTATTCGAAGGATTTGCTGCTGTACGAATTTGACATTGTTGAAGAAATCGAGCAATAGCAGCAGTTGCTGTTGGCGATTGAGAACGCTGGTTCAGTGTTGATGGAATGAAATTGATATGTTGCACGAGATTTTGTCGTGGTAAACCAGTTGAATTTGTTGTTGAATTCGATTGATCATCACCTCCTGTCGACGATGGTAATTGAAAAACAATATTTGCTTGGGAAGTTTTAGTCGTCAATCCGAGTGTTGATGGATCGATTATTGCCGAAGGTTTCAGTTTTGAAGTTGAATTTATCGATGAGACTGATGATGCCGATGAACTTGAGATTGTTTGCGCTGGAATGAAGAGAGCACGTGGCGTGGGAGTCGACTCGTTTGTGTCACTATTGGACATGCCACTTATCGCTTTCAAACGCTGCAATTGAGCAGCGAGATCAGGTGAAATATCTTGATCATGATTTATTGTTGAACGTGAAAATGTTGCTGTTGCAGAATTTGCACGATTGTATGTGATATTCGCTGATTGCATAGGAGTTTGTTGGGTATTTACAGTTGTTGAATCGGATAGATTTGTTGATGGACTCGTTCCTGGTGTAAATGTTACAATACGAACATTTCGAAGATGACCAGGTATAGTTGTTGTTCGATTGGTAACAAAATGTTGAATGTTATTCGATGGACGTTGAGATGTATCAGTCAATCGTTGTGTGGTTGGATTGATGACAGTTGTTGTTGTTTGAGAGTTGGAGGGTGTTGTAGGCAGTAACTGTCGAATTTGTGGTGAAATTGTTGTTATTTGTGAAGTTGAATGATTGGAATTGGGTAGTAATGTTGTTGTTGTTGTTGTCGGTCGTGATTGTTGAGGAATATTTGTAGATGTGATTTTATCTGAAAATATGAAAAGATAGTAGCAAGATGAAATTTGCGAGCGATGATGTCTCTTACTTGAAGGTAAGGTGACATTCATTGAAGGAAGATTCAATGGTGAAGTCGGCATTGGAGATGATGAAACTGTTGGTGTTATTACTGTACTTGTTGGATTTTGTATTGAACGAACGACAGCAACAGGAAGAGTTGATTGAGGCTGAAGAAAAGGAAAAAGAAATCGATCGATCGATGAACTAAATTGATAAATTCGACACATACAGTTGTTGCAGTGGTAGTAAGAGTTTTAGGTTGTGATTGAATGACGTAATCAATTGAAGATTGAGATGCAGATGGTGGACGTGCTGTTGTCGATGAAGGACGAGTTGATGTTTGTTGTGGTTTAGGAGATGTTGGCAGTTGTGTACGAACTTCGAGTGTAGGAATGATTGTTGTCTTTAAAAGAAAGATGTAAATTGAATTTAAAAGAAATGTGTTTTTTTGTTCAAATACTTGTGATGAAGTTCTTTGTAAAGTTGGTGTTCGAACTTGGATATTAGTTGGCGTAGGCGATCGATTTGTGCTTGGAGAAGATGGTGGCAGTGGTGGTGGTGGTGTTGTGGTTGCTGTCGTTTGCTGTTGATTAGGTAAAGTTCGTACTTGTGTTGGTTGTATGATAGTAGTCTCATTTGTAGATAAACTATTCGTTGGTAAAACTTGTACTTGTCTTGGACCAGGCACGATAGTTGCTGTTGAAATTGAAGGTGGATTGACTGATGTCGGTATAGAACTGATTGATGTAGGTGTAGGTGAAGATATCTATCGAATGAAAAATTCAATTGTTTGTTTTGTTCGTTTTGAGAGAACTTACATTCGATCGAGGTGGTAGAATCGTACTTTTGAGACGATTTGATTGTATTTGAGGGTGATTATTACTTGGAACAATGATATTATTCGAAACAGTTCGTGGAAACGTTGTTGCTGCTGTTGGTGACGAGGCTGATGATGGAACTGTTGGCATGAGGGAGATAGGTGTTGTTGGAGATGGATTGATTGATGTTGATGTGGGTGTTATTGCTGTGAATAATGAGGCCGGACGTGGCTAAACGAATGAAATTAAGAAAAAAACTAAAGATTCGACAAAAAAGAGTATCATGAATTTTACTCGTGTTGTTATAGTTGGTGTTAACGGTGTATTGGAAACAGATGTTTGTGATTTAATTGTATCGATACTATTCGGTGTTGTTGGTGTTTGTTGTGGATGAATATTTGTAGTCGTTGCTGCTTGTGCTGCTTGCAGTTGTGCTTGTTGTTGTTGTAATTGTTGCTGTTGCTGTTGCTGTTTTAATTCTTTTTCTCTTTCCGTACGTTGATATGTCACATCACCGGGTGTTAATGGTTTTTCTATATTAATATCTAATTCAAATGAAAAGAAAATAATTGTTTTTATTGTATTTTTTTTCTCTATCAAAACTGACTATTTTCTTGTAAGAGTGTGCCAATTCTCAATCCTTTCATTTGATGATGTGCAGCTTGAGCTAATTGCATTTGTTTGAATTTATTAAAATATGTCATCGATGAAACTTGTGGATCGAATTGTGATATAGTTTCGAATTTTTGATGATAGATTTGAGCTAATTTTTGACAATTATCATGAACAAATAATTGATTCGTACGTAATATTTGCCAATTGTCATCAGACATTTTCACCGTTCCTTTAATAACATGTTTCTTTTTCTTAATTAAATCGTAGACAACTCGTCCTTCTTCTCTCGGTCCAATGACTTGTTCGAATCGATGTTTACACTGTTTTGGCGTTCGTAAAACTCTCGAATAATGATTGACAATATCCGATATGAAATCCCAATTTTGTGTCAACGCATTCGTCGTATTATTAACCATCGATGACGACGATGATGGTGCTGCTATGACAGTTGATGACGATGGAGATGTTATCGTTGTCGATGGTAATAATGGCGATGTTGTCAACGATGTATTCGGTAGAATTGATTGCGGTTTATTAGCATTTGATGTACTGGAAAATGACATTGATGATAATGGTAATTGTTGAATATTTTGTATTGTATCTAAGACTTTGTAATCTTCGGATATTAACCAATCACTATTATCAATTTCTAGTAAACCTTGATAATTATCTTTCGACAAGATTTCTTCTAATTTAACGGGACGTGCTGCTGCTGTTGCCGAAACGATAACATTCGCATTTGGATTGTTAGGTAATGCTGTTGCTGTTGCTGGACCATTGTTGACATATAATTGACGAGCTTTGAGATTTGATGGTGATGTTGCAAGTGCACCTGGAAATAGTTTATTGTTGTTATTATGATTCGATATTTGTTTGGATTTATTGAATGTATTTGTTGATAATGATGTTGATTGAGTGTTTAATAATAAATTCGATCGATCGAATAATGAACGTGGAACGAGAATATTTGTATCTGATTTCGACATATTTGTTGCATCGGCAAGAGCTTTTGGTAAAGGAAATCGAATATATTCTTCAGGTTCGATCAACATTGCTTCGGATTCATAACCGAAATCAAGTTCATTATCATTATAAAATTCTTCATTTTGATCAATCGAACATTTCGTTATAATTCCACACCAGACGACAAATGTTTGACCATCTTCAGTCATCCAAATCTTTTGTTCGTTATCTCTTGTATATGTATAAAACATTTCGTCATTATCTTGTTCGCGTTCTTTTTCTTCTTGTTGTTTCAACATTTTCCAACATGACATTTGCCAATCTTGTTGAAATTGTTCAGTATCAAAAGATAGATGTCCAATTGGATATTGTTGACGATTGGTTTTGACATAACGTAAAGCATATCGTTCGATCGGTCGAAGCTGTTGAACAGCTGATTCATCATCACTATCAACATCTTCGATTTGATTATCGAAATCCATGGATTCGATTTGTTCTTCTTCTTCTTCTTTCAATAAAATCTCTTCTTGAAATTGTGTAAGAAAATTTCGCATCGATTCATTTTGTTCGAATAGTTCTTCTTCGATTGTATTTCGACTGATCAATTGATAGATATTTAAATTTTGTCTCTGTCGAATTTGTTCACATTGCTGTCGAATATGTTGATTTCGTTGTAGATTCCAATCATAATCATAGAAAATAATTCGATCTGTTACACCGGTGAAATTCACTTGAATTTGTGTCGTTAAAATTAAAATAAATATTTGTTTATTTCGATTAAAACGTTCGATTAAAACATTGATTTCATGATTTGTTTGCTGTTGATCAATTCTTATATATGAATACTTCGAATATCGAACAAATCGTTCTAATATATCCAACATATCGAACATTTGACAATAGATGACACAACGTTGTTGAGTTCGTCTCGAATTCATCAATAAATCAGCTAGAATTCGTAATTTACCACTGTCATATTTAATCAAATCATTCGATGGATAATCGATTAAGATTTCTTGTTGAATAGGATCTTGCGATGGTAAGATTTCAATCAATGGTTTCGATTGACGAGTATCAATCGGTGATGTTAACACACGTTTTGCGCAAAATATCACTCGATTAAACACATCGTCGTATTGATTTAATTGAAGTAAATGTTCTAATATTTGTGTAGATGTTGTTTGTCGATTGATTTGACAAAGAGAATAGCCACTGAATGTTGTTCGATTGAATGAATGACAAGTTTGAAGAGCTAATTGAATTTGTGTTAGGAGATCTGAACCGTAGATAAAATGATATTCGCAACGTTTATTATTGATTTGACATAAACGTTCGAGACGAGATACGCATTCGTCATCAAGTGATTTTGAGAAATCGTTTTGTTTAGCTTGCTGATTGTCTGTCCACGTAGAAGTATTTCTGTATCGTTCGATGATTTCTTTTGTTATTTGAACTTTCTCTTGTTCAATTGATTGATTTTGATTGAAAACTTTGACGAATAGATCAATGGTTACATTTAGAACAGTTTGTCTTCGAAAAGCGATGAAACTCTCTTCATCGTTTCGATTGAATTCGAAATTTGGATTTTTGAAATTTAAATCCATGATTAATTTTGGAAATTGACATTTTATCGATTGACTATCGAATACAAATGGTGATTTAACCGGACGCATTTCGATCAAATTCGGATGATTGGAAATTTGTTTTAATCGAAGAAAATTCTCAACAGTTAGTTGATTTCGATATTGTTGTTGTTGTTGATAAAGATATTTTTGTCGACGAGATAAATCACATCGATAAACATATTCGTTTATCGTTGGTAATTGTTGTTCAACATCGATTTTCAATCGACGAAGTGTTAACAAACGAATAATTCGTTCGACAAGATTTTTATCTTGACGAAATCGAGATGCAAATTCAATATTAGGCAGTAAAAATTCGAGCGAATAATTCGTCGAATATTGATTATTGATGATTAAACAATGTTGACAATCGATTGGAAATTGTTGAATTAGATTGATTTGATCGTAGACAATCGTATTCCATTTCGTACAACGAAATCGATTGATATCACGATAGAATAATTGAGAAGATGTAATACAAACATGAAAATCAACGAGTTTAGTCAAATCTTCGTATTGAAAAGATGAATTGAAATAGAAAAATATTTTTAAACTTGGACTAAATCGAATCAATTCATTTTCCCAATGTTCAAGACAATCGTTCGATGTAACAATTAAATGTGGACCCCAATTGCCCTGACTACCAGCTAGATAAGTGAGTAATGCAATACTTTCAACCGTTTTACCTAATCCATTCTCATCAGCTAATATGCAATGAAGATTTTCGTCGAACAATTTCACTAACCAATCGAATGCAATATGTTGATATTCTCGTAGTGATGATTTGAATAAGAAAGACACCGGATTTACAGGAGGATTGCTTTGAAAATGAACGCCATTAGGCTGATAAGATTGGAGATGATTAAGAAATAGTTCGAGTTCTTCATCAGTTTCGATGCTGAGCGATTTACTTGTCGATGATAGTTCAGTTGATAAATCGATTCCGTAATGAGTTTGAAGAATGGAATCGATCGGTTGATTTCGATCGTTTTCTAAGTATTTCAATTCATTGAAATCGTATTCATCACGTTCGAATTGTTCTTCGTGTTCGATCGTTTGTTCATCATCGTCGTCGATATTCGAATCAATGGATAAACATCGTCGATCATGAGCAAGTCGAGATATTTGTCGCCAAAAATTCATCACTTCATAGCAAATAAATTTCGCTTGTCGACGACGAGCTTGTTCCTGTAGATAATGTAAATCTTTGTCGTGAAAATATTTCAATACAGCTTGAGAAATCTTCTTTGCCATTGCTTGTTTCCAACGTTTTTCTAATTGAAAATCCTCGGCTAACCAACGCATTTCATCGAGTAAATAATCCCAATGTGTTTTACGTTTATTGGGCTCTAAACATTTAGCTAAACGTTGATTCGTCCATTTGCCATCGGATTTCAATTCTTCGATACGTTTGAGAATGTGAGTTTCATGTTTAACACGATCGAACGATTGATTCGTTGAACTAATCGATTGATAACGTTGACGTTTGCCATGACGTGATGAGGATGGTGGCGTTGAAGGTATTTGACTAATATCATGAAAGTTTTTCTCAACTTTATCAATAAGATCTTCTTCGTTTTGAAGAAATGTTTGTTCATCGAATGAATTCGTCGATTGTAAATCCAAATATTCACGAAGTAGAAAACGATGTGATTGAATAATTTCATTGAGAGATGAATACATCGATTGAAAGTGATTTGTTGTATCAGAAGGTATGGAATTGAATGTTATTGATGATGAACAAGCACGTTTCGACGGCGTTTGTTCAATATCAAAATCATTGGATATTAAACCTGATGAACGACGTCGTTTCAATGTATTCGACGTTGTTTCATCGTCATTGAGTGCAGTGGAATCCACCGCTGAAGCCATCTACAAATAATCAAGTCGATTTAGAAATCTCTTGAACATGAATTCAATGAAAATGGACAAATGTGAACGAGACAAATGAATTTAAACTGTGTCTTTCGTTCGATTTTCTACCATTGACGAATATCTTTATGGGCCTCGATTCATTGTTGCATTTCGATTGGTTCGAACGAACAGATGAAAAGAATGAACGCAACTGACATCTATCAATCAAACAGAAATCACTTGGAATGAGAATATATGTGCATTCAAATCCTTGTTTTGCTTGTTATCAAAGATATTCATTTGCACTATCGTTTATTTTCGAATAAATCGAATTGTATAGACTTCTTTTTTTCGTTTTTTACTAATTAGGTGATGCGTAACGAACGAACATGACGATTAAAATGAAGCGCGTGCTTCAATTGCGTAATATTTGACAGGTGCAAAACGAAAGGAGAAACGTATTTTGTACGATATTATGAATGGATAAGGAACGTGATCATATGTTCACGTGCTACTTCTCGTTGATTTCGTTATATCACGCTTCTAGACAGTTTAATTTCGTCGTTTAATTTCTGTCATTGACTATAAATATCGAACAGTAGATAACGAGTAAATTTAAAGATACAAATCGCAATTTAATTGCAAATATGTTACTAGATACGCACAAGATTTCATTGATCTACGATTTCTGGAAGTTAAACAATGAAGAAACTTATCTACATGACGCAAGTGAATTATCAAGAAAATTAACTGAATCCGATACAATCGATGGTAAATTTTGATAAATCAAATCATTTTTTTTTAAGTTTAAATATCTATTCTAGCTGAATATATTCGAAATTGGATACCTGATCTTCTTCGTCTTGTTCAATTATGGGACGAACAATCATTATCTGAATTAGATAAATTCTACGTCGATCTTCTTGCCGATTCATCATCAAGCGACAAAGTCGATGCTTTTCTTCGGTTTTTCTACAGTATTCAATCGTATGAAATGGTCAAATATTTACTCGAGAAAAATGTTGAATTCTACAAACAAGTCAAACTTGTTTCATCGACAATGACTGGCTTTCACGAATCATGTACATACGGTTTCAGTCAAGTCTGTATTTTATACATTGAAAATCATCAACAAGATGTCAACGAAACGTTTTCATTGAACTATGAAAATATAAAAACAAATAAAAAAGAGGTCGTTCGAAATCTCACTGGCCTACAATTGGCTTGTCTTTGGTCGAAATATTTTCCCAAACGATTCATTTCCTATGCACATACAGTTCGAATACTTTTAAATCATGGCGCTCGTGTAAATATTGTTTCGACAGAATTAACCACGCCATTGCATTGGACATGTCGAGCTCAGCATACGACACAATTAGCTCAGGATTTGATTGAACATGGTGCGTTGATTAGTGCACGTGATCGATTTAATATTCAACCGATTCATTATGCTTGTTGGTCGAGAAATCAAAAGCTCGTTGAAATTTTCCTCTCGAAAGGTATTCAGTTAACCGAACAGGACAGTTTCAATCGTACGCCTTTACATTTTCTTTGCATGCCCACGTATACTGAAAGTATATCAATTGATGATCAACAACAACAATACGAATTGATGAAATTTCTTCTTGAAAATTCGAAAAAGAATTCCTATCGAATCGATCTCAGCAAACGAGATAATCAAGGTTATACACTGCTAGCATATGCATGTGTCAGTGAAAATGTTCCTCTCATGGAATTAATTCTCAAATTCGAAGGAAATCTTTTGAATCAGCCGACTCTCGATGATCGAACACCGTTAATGATCTGTATCGACGAAGGTTTTCTTTCCGGTATTGAATTTCTATTAAAACAACACGGTTTACAACGAAATCTCGCTGATCAACATGGTAATACGGCTATTCATCATGCATGCATGTGTACAAATGCATCAATTCGAACGAATATTCTCGAAACTCTACTCAATGATCAACATGGTCTATTCGATTATGAAAAACGTAATGGACAAGTAATGGATCCATTTATGATGTGTACAGTGAATCAATCGGTTGATTTATGTCGTTTATTGATCTCGAAAAATGTTTGTCTAACAAGAAAAGACCCGTATTCTCGACAATCACTTCATTTGGCTTGTCAATTCGGAAACTATGAGCTAGTTTCGTTAATTACTGAACATTTATCATCGGCTGATCTCAATGAAGTTGATTGTCATCATCGAAATGCTCTTTTCTACGCAATCGATCATGGAAATGAACAAATTGTAAATTTACTAATCGAAAAGAATATTCAAATACAAATCCAAGATCGAATTGGTGACACACCATTGCATATCGCTGTTCAACATCCGACAAATGCTTTCGAATTAACAAATTCAATTTTAAAACATCCACATGGAAAAAATTTAGTCAATGTACCAGCAGCTGATGGAACGAAACCACTTCATCTAGCTGCGACTTCCAAACAGCCCGAAGTAATCAATCTTCTTTTGAAAAATGGCGTCGACGTAAAAGCTGTCGATAATGAACATCATACAGCTTTACATTTAGCATGTAAAAGCGGTTGTTTGAAAAGTGTTTTCTATTTGATTGAATTCGGTGGATTAGATGTCAATGAACTTGATTGTTATCGTCAAAGTCCAATATTCTACGCATATTCAACGAATAATCTCCTTCTTGTTCAATATTTACTTTCTTGTGGCGCACGAATCGATCTTCGTGATACACAAAATTATCTTCCATTTCATATTGGCATATTAACGTCGAATCCAAGCGAAAAATTCGAGGTTAAACTAATTGATTTATACCGAGAGAAACATTCGGATCTGCTCGATGATCAAAACAATGAAGGACAAATGACACCATTGATCTTAGCATGTATGCAAGGCAAAATCGAAATTGTTCAACATTTAATTGAAAACTATCATGTTAACGTCTTAGCAAAATGTTCGAATGGACATACGCCATTGCATTATGCTTGTCTAATATCGAGCTCGAATACAATTGAATTAATCGAATATCTCATGACACATGGATGCGATTATCAAAGTGTCGATCAGCCACGAGGCTCATTTTTGTATACAATTGTTCAGCATGGTGATCGAAAAGCTGTTTTATATTTTATTGATTATTGGCTGAAAACGAAGCCAAATATCAATGAAATTCATTATGATTCGACATTGTTGGATTTAGTTTACAATCGTTCACAACTTCATCATCACGATCTCGATAAGAAATATCTTCGACAATTATTCGAAGCCGGTGCTTCGTTCTATTCAGCTAATGTACCTTCGTATCCTTGTTCATTAGCTAATGATTGTCCACAATTTTATTTAATTCTACTCGAATATAATTGTTCGACAATCGGTGACAAACAATTATTTATTTTCAATCTTCTCAAAACACTTTCGATTCATCCGGATACGAACTTGTTAATCAACGAAAACAATCGCGAATTCATATCCGTTTGTGACTATGTTTATAAAGTTATTCAAATTGCACATTATTTCTATCGAGTCGAACATTTCTATGGAATTCTTTATCGACATATTCTTCCTCAACTTGCAAATCAACAATCAAGTGAAGATATGCAAAAGCTTACAAAACAAATCGATCAACTTCGATCACGTCCATTGAAATTATCCGAAATAACTCGTAAAAAAATTCGAATCGATCTTTCATCGCCAACGAGCAGCAAAATTCGACGAATACCCGTGACAAAATATCTCCTCGACTTTCTCGAACAAATTGAATGATTGTTTTTTTGATTTTGTACATTTATAAAAGCAAAAACTTTATTTTAAATAAAACAACATATTCGTTGAAGGCCAAACTATTGAGCAAATGCTAGTTTCGTTGTTGTTGGTGGTTATCACAAATCGAGAGGAAGATTTTCGTGATAATGATAATCGACTGTACTTGGTGAAATTGGTGGTAGTGTTCGTTGACGATTGTGTTCTTGATCTTGTTCGTCAACTCGAACACGATTTTCGTCTTTTTTAATTAAATTCGGATTTTGAGCGTACAATTCAGCGCCCCTAAACAGAATGATCGTTGAGTTCAAATCGAATTCGATCGATTTACTTACCAATACATCTGTTGAATTAAATATCGACATCGATCGAGTTGAACACGAACGTTTCGTGGTACACGTGCGATTAAATGTCGAACGAGAAAAAGTATTGCATAGACCAAATGCTAAACAAATGAAATATCTCGACACTTAAATGAACAATCAGAATTCTTCTCACTTCGAACACAATCACAAATGCTAAACGTGCGACCATAACGTAATAGAACATATACGATCGTTTGTAATCATATGTATGATCCTATTGCAAAGATTTTAATTTACAAAAAAAAGAAACATAACAACATCACTACTACTTACAAGTCGATAATCTTTGTAATAACAAGTAGAAAAATCAATTTGTGAACGTATCTCGTTTGCTAATGTTGAATTACAATCGAATGATGATAGATGATGTGTTTGAGCAAATGGAAGAAAAAAAGTCGACTGTTTCGAAAGATCAATTAATCGTGATTCTAAAAATTCACATTCGAGCAATGTTCGATTGATTAAAAATGGAAAATCTCTCGTATGAAACGGTGCCAATGTATGATTAAGAAAGCCATTCAATGAGTAATTGCCCACTGTCCAATAGTAAACTTGTCGTGGAATGTATTCGGATGTAATGGCAATAAGAAATGCATTCGATAAGACAGTTAATTTAGCCATGAGATTTAATATTGAATTCCATGTACCAATGCCCATTGCACGACGAGCAACTGGTCGACGAAATTCTTTGACAACTTTCAGCGCATCGATACGTATTTCGAAAATATTGTTAATAACGGCGAATAAAGGTGCGAGAGGAAATGATAAACAAAAAAATGTAATAAAACCGAATTGTAAAATAATTTCGAGATATTCATAAAATAATGTTGTTAATTCAAATGGTTGTAGAAGAAAATCTTCTTCATATGAACGTATTAAATTCATTGTGAGAAATTCTTCATGTTCACGTTTCATTTTTGCATTACGTTCGTTGATCTGTCGAACTGTATGACGAAATTTAATTCGTTTTCGACACATATTCCATACTTTTGAAAAATAAAATTCCCAAATATTCGATATCAATTGTTTGCCAATCATAATAATGATTAACTGTATCGATAATTCCCAAACACAACCGCTAACATCGCATTCTTCAAAACGTAAAGCTTTCTCATATCGATCGAGATATGTCGGATGATAGATTATCAATGGTTTAATTAAAGCAATGTAAAATATACTAGCATAGTAATTCACAAATTGAAATAGAAACATTTTTATTGTTTAACTTGCTTCATAAGTACGATCAGTTCGATGTAATTCAGCGTTAGTTAACCAAATAGCGAGAATTTCATAGAAATATTGAAGAATTAAGATAATTATTAAATTAATCAGAGCTAAATTAAATGAACAAATGTGAAAAAAACACAACGAAAGACAAACAGACAGATAGACATACCGCCTGTGATGGGAACGATAATTGGTTTCCATCGATAGATCCACATTTCTCGATCAATTGAATTAAAAGCTGCCGAAACACTCAATCTATTCGAATCGAACATGAGATTCTTAGTATTTCTTCTTAACTTTTCTATTACCGATAAACGACTATGCCTGCAACAACCGAAAGAACAAGCAAAACCATAAATACAACAACGGAAAACGACGAACTAAATATAGATTATTCGTTGGTTCATCTTCAAAAAATAAAAATCCAATTTTACATACGTATAATAGAGAATCCGTTTATATGATGGAACGTATGGTTCAAGTTTATCCGTGACTTTATTCAGAATAGTTTTTTCGACGCGTCGTTCAAAGTCCGGTCTCAATGTTTCCGTTTCTTCGGCAATATCTGTCTGAAAACGAAAACGAATTCATACAGATTCATTTTTCTTTCTTTTTAACTTCAAATACCATATCCCATTCGAACTGTAGACGAACTTCTTCGCGTTGCCAAAGAAAATTCACACTCACAGCGAATATACTAATCATTATAGCGAATGCAACAGATGCAGAATTATCAAAAACATAGGACATCTAAACGAACGAATTCTTTTTTTGTTCCAAAAAGAAACGAATCATTCGAATCGATTACATACTTTAGCATTGAAACATGTTTCATTTAAAAACCAGTACGTTCGTCGATCCTATTGAAAATACTCGATACAAAAAAAAGAACAGGAAAACTTTTTTAATTTACAATTTTTGGACACATTAAATAGCTTGATGTTGAATTACAAATATCTAATGTTGGTCGATCATATTTCACTGACAGAAGTCCCCAAAGAAGAACGAATATGCCGAGAATTGACGGTATAATGAGCAAGGAATTGTACCAACCAAGCCAAGCGAAATAAAATGCTAGACGTTCGCCGTAATAATCTCGAATTTTACGAATCGGTTGAATACGAAATATATTAGTCAATTTTGCCCAACGATGATATAATTTCTAAAAAACTCGAAATTAAAATCATGTTTCTTTCTATTCGAACTCACCATTCGATCATTCCACGTTCGAGGATCGCCGGCATCTTGTTCGGAAATAAGTTGATCATGTAAAGGATATGCGGCTTCATAAACACCTTCCTCCAATAGAACTTCAATACCTACGAAAGCAAGAGAATATTATTTTGATTATCGAACCATCGCTTGATTTTTACCGGTATCTTTCATGCCTAGAAAAGATTTCCGTTTTTTTTTCTTTCTTTCTTTCTTTCTTTTTTTCAATTAAATCAATCATTTTACCTGCATGTCTCGTACTCGAAGTAAACGCTTCTTCAATTTTGAGTGTTTGTTTATCACTCGGTTCTACTTTATTAAAATGTCGATTAGTAAATATTGAATCAGTATTTATTGGCTCTTCTTTAGTATCATCGAGAGCTAAAAAAGAAAAAGCATATAAGCACCTTCATTCATATGTCAATCGAGATTTCAATAGGATTTCGTTAAAGCTAATTATGTGTTAGTCGAATCAAACTATATACATACAACTATTAAACGATAAAACAAGCATACTGTCTAGAATGTTTCATTTAGGTTGTTTTTTTTCTCACAGTAAGGATTGAGAACTTGTTAACGTACCGGTTTTAGGAGGTTCAAAAGAACGATAAGGACAACGAAGTAGAATCTCATAGACAAGACGATTTCGTTCGGCTGGTCGAAAGACTTCGTTGATATCACCAAAATGCTCTGCAAATCTTGAGAAAGATTTCAAATAGAATCTGTTTTTTTATTCGAAAAAAAAACAAGTCAACGAACCTATAATGAAGACTTTTCTGATAGCAAGCTGTAAAATACGATGTCCCATTGTTTGCTTTTGGAAATTCATCCGGATCTAAACGTGTCCATCGACACGGTAAACCTTGATCGAATAATCCAGGTTTTAATGGAGCTTTATTTTCGCTAAATGGTAATTTCACTTTTAGTTTCTCAGCCTATTGAAAAACCGAGAAGAAACATTAGAAATCGATTTCAATTGAAAATTGATCGTACAAGAACAAGTAGAATATGAAATGGTGCGTGAATTTTCACGAAATATCTTTCATCTTGTTGGACTTCATCTTGTTTCTACGAAAATCAATCGAATAAAAATTCATCTGTCTCTTGTCACAGAATATTTGTGTACTTTCGTATCATCTTCGGGATCTTGTAATTCAATTGGTTCTTCTTCTTCAATCGTTTGATTTACATTCGTATCTTGAGTATCTTTCTTCAAATGTGAACTGATTGTTTGCAAACGTAAGGAAACATGTCGTTGTAAAGTGGAAAATCCTCGAACGAGTGCGTAATTGCTTTCATCATGGTTCGTACTATCGTGAACATCAGCTGCTGTTTCAGCTTGACGAAGATTTAACAAATCATTTTCCTTGAAAGAAAGAAAAATAGTAAAATATCGATTTAAATTCGAAATTATGCAAAATACTTCGTCAGTTAATCGTTCTTCGACAACGATAAAACCTAATTTTCTAAGATGATCTTGAAAATATTGTCGATATTTGTCATGTTGCCGTTTAAATCGATGACGACGACGAAAATGATTCGAATGATAACGTGTATAAACAAGAATATAATCAATTGGAAGAAATTTTCCTTCGTGGAATATATGTTTCGTTCGATCGATAGACATCAATGGATTTCTATTTTCATTGGCTATCTAACATTGAATAAAAATAAAAAAAAGCATATATCTCGTATCGAATTATTCTCAAGTCGTTTACTGAATTGGAAGAACAATGAGGACGATGATCAACATCGATATTATTTCGATTCATTTCCAGTTGATTACCTTAAAAAGATCATATTAATAAATATTTCAATACGGATGAAATAGTCTATTGTTAATGACAGACACAACAGTAATCTATATCTCGAGAGAAAGAGAAAGCGAAGGAAATATATTTTGCTTTGCTTTCTATCTATTATTCAAGATAATGTTCGAATTCTCATTCGTGTTTTTTTGTTGTTAGGAATATATGTCTGTTAACGAAGCAAAAAAAAAAGAATTCACACATACACACAAAATTAGATCTATTAAGAAGTGTCGAATCGTATTCTATGAAAGCAATACTATTGATTCATTCGTTCGTTCTATCTATTTAGTTTGTCCTCGAGCATGTGCTCTCGATTATCGTCTTATTTCACAATCTAGACTATCAACAAAAAAAAAAGAAGTATTTCTTCACATTTTCTTTCCGATTTTTTATGTGTTAGATCTGTTGCGTGTATGTTTTTTTTCGGTCATTAGACACAGTTGTCTAATTCCCTTTGAAATCGAACTATGGCACATAAATTCTTCTAATAGCTCACCATGGATTAATACATTTTTTGGTTTGAGTTTTTTCATTTCTAATGATGAAGAATCGTTGTTAACCCTGTCTTCAACTACAAAGCCAATGATTAGTACTTCGTTCTTTCGTTTCTTCTTCAATGTTATGCGTAAGTATGAAAAGCAAACTGACGGATAGGAGTGAGAATAAATAATTAACTGAAGAAAGAGGAAGAAAGCTGTTATTTAACAGAATACCAAAGACGGAACGACAGGAATGAAATGATTCGCAGGAATCATGATGAATAGACACATCAGACCAAATTAATTCTAGAATAAGAAATATAATAACAACGAAAAGAAAATGAGAATAAGTGCTTTTGAAATATCAAAAGTTTTCTCTTTTCTCTTGAGGCACAAACCACGAAATGTTTCCATTCGAAAAATCAATCTAAAAATTTTCATTACACGTAAATCATTTCAAGTGAAAATAATTTTTCAATGATTTATTTAATAAATTCATATTCTCATATTCGAAAGATTTCTGCTACGTGCAAATATTTCATAATTGTATAATAAATAAATAAAACAAATATTTAAGAATAAAACGAACAGATGTTACCAATCAATTTTTAATCGAAAGATTTATTTTAATCCAACTAATCGTTTGTTGAAAATAAGCATCAGAAGATGGCGTCAAACGATGGTGAAAAAATGTTATGCCGATTTAATTCCAGATATTAATAGAATCACCTTTGCTAACCGATTTCCTTCTTCATCCAACAACTACTCAAGTTCATTCATCTAAATGATTATTCTGACCTATTCCCATCATGCTGAGTTTTTGATTATAGGGTTACAATTTAGAATTGTGTGCACACTGAACTATGAATCGAGATAGAATTAAATCGTTTTTATTTTATGTCAACTTATGATTTATTCCCAAACAAATATTAGAAAAGGAAGTTCTAGCTTGTTTAGACATTTGTTAATATAAAAGCATAAGAAATATGCCGAGATTAATCAATCTAAAAGCGACTAGGTTAGTGTTTAAAAAATGGAATGATAACGAAGTGCACAAAATATGAAAAACAAAAAGAGCGGAAATATTCAGTGCAATAAAAGAGAACAAAAAAGAAAGAAAAAGAAAAGAATAATATATTGTCAGTATGATTTTGTATATTTAAACGAACAAAAGTACTTCACGGAATAAATGTGCCAAATCATCTGCAACATGTGGCCATGCCATTTGACGACCGAATCTATATGCTTGACGTCGTGCTACATTACGTACTTGATGATCTTGAACGACTTTAACTATTGTGGAACTCATTGAGTTAGCATCATTGAATGGTACAAGAAATCCACGACCATCATTTAACAATTCTTTTGCATATAAATATGGAGTTGAAATAACAGCTTTACCTAACCCAACGGCCCATGAA
>Ga0209914_1001725_pt1 | contig 20608 bp, 19 predicted proteins | sample ThiBiot_500_plan_FD_183949 | JGI IMG/M metagenome (GOLD analysis project Ga0209914, IMG submission 183949) | Wastewater bioreactor microbial communities from Cape Town, South Africa - Thiocy_cont_500_plan (SPAdes) | ecosystem: Engineered > Bioreactor > Thiocyanate-remediating > Anaerobic-Aerobic...
TGTGAGGCGTACATCTACATCAAAACTAAATTGTTTATTTTCAATTAAACGAGTAGCTTTTTCTGTACGAATCACAGGATATTTCACCAAGTCTAGCATCATATTTATTTTATTTATAATTTTTTTTAATATAAAACGAAAATTTTAGTTAATTTATTTTTCTTGTTTTTTTTAGAAAATTTTTCATTATTGTTTAATTTTCATTATTACAAAATAAATTTTTATCAAGGATTTTTTTATTCCGTTTTTTTTTTATTTTATTTTTTACTTTTCTAAAAAAGCGCAACGTACAGAGTTTTTAAGACTCCTTTTACATTTCTTTTTTGTAAAAGAAAAAAACACCAGGTTTTAAAACTGGAAACGAAAAAGAACTAGAACTGGAAAAAAAAAGGCACAGTAAAAAATACCTGCTTACACCTTAGTTTACAGGACGCAAGTCGCTTACGCTTTACTATAACGAACTACCTGTTTTTGTAACTATTGTATTTTCCAATATATCAGTATTAAGAATAAAAAATAACCTCGTAATAAAAATGTCAAAAAAAAATTAACTATAAAGATATTCAATATTTATTATTTAATAAGAATAAAATAATAAATATTGATTTTTTAATGAGAACATCTTTAGTTCTAATTTAAGCATATTTTTTTTATTTAAAAAGTTAATGTTTATAATAAAAAGTTTAAATTATTCAATCATATTATGATATGTAGCAACTGTTGAAGGAGAAATTTTGTTTAGTGAACGAAAAATCCAATATTTAAAAACAGTATCTAAAAATACAGGAAATGTAGCAACAAATAACGACATAAATTCAACATTTTCAGGCAAACCTAAATGTCTTAAAAAACCCTCTAAAAAAACTTCCCATCCATGAGGAGAATGAAAACCAACTAATAAATCTGTCCCTAAAATAAGTAAAAAAGATTTTGTTGTATCACTTAAACTATATAATGATTCAGCTAAAAATGATTTTAAAATAATAATTTGAGGTTTCATTAAAACAAAAACAAGACTAAAACTAAAAAAACTAAAAAAATCAGCAAATAAGTTACTGATAGATTCTATACTTTCTTTATTAAAAGTAGTAGCAATTTCAAGTATTTTATTTTGATAATTTTTTCCTAAATTGGTTGCATTAACAACTTGCGTCCCGAACGCTGCTGCGTTAGCTACTTGTGTACCGAAAGGTGTCGCGTTAGTTATTTGCGTCCCTCTCACATTAGTAGAAGCAGCGAAAGCACCAAACGCTCTTGCGTTAGTAAGCGAAGTGTCAAAATTTTGCGCATTGGGCGAGTCTAAAGATAGCGTTTCATTTAGTATTGTGCTTTGAGCTATGATGTGATCAACTGGTTGACCTAGAGTTTGGTTTTCCTTTTCGTTTCCATTTTTGTTTTCATTTTCGTTTTCCAAAAACACAGTTGGTTCCTTTTCCAAAAAAGGAAATGAAAATACTGGAATATTGATTTTATCGTTTTTTTGACTTGTTTCAATATTAAGAAGAGATTCAAAATATATTTTATCTTCAAAAAAATATAATTCTTTTAATGCTCTTTTTTGTTGATAACTATTTAAAAAAATTTCATTAGAATCTTGATTCCAGATAAATTCAACAAGTGGAGTAATTAAAAATGTTTTTGAGAAAATATTAACTATAATTGGAACTAGAAATAATGTAAGAAAACATCTTACAGATACTATTACTTGATAACGTGAAATACGAAATTCTTGAATAACCAACATTTCAGCACCAGGTAATAATTGTTTTAGAAAACGTTCAAAAGTTCGAATTATAGATCGTGGTATTAACCCAGTTTGTTCTACTGCTCGCTTATTCATTAAACATATACTCCAAGAAGTTTTTATAGTATATTCAATATTGAATTTAGAAAATAAAGATATAAAAATATTTCTTATTTTTCTACAGTAAAAAAAAAATTCCTTTTTAATTTTTTGTTTGTAAAAAAATAAAACCTAACTAGAAATAATTAGAATAATTATTTCTAGTTAGTTATTCAATTTACTAGGCTTGAAAAATATTAGCAGTAATGTACGTTTACATAAAAATAATCTAAAACGTTTCTATTTGTTTTTTTTTTCCAAACTTACTTATTCTTAAATGCCTTTTTTTTATTGACATATTAAATATAGATAAAATTAAATTAAAAAACAAAAGGAAAAAAAATTTTTCTATTTCTAAAAAATTCTCTATTTTCGAGTTCTTGCTCTAAACGAACAAAAACAGGCAACTGCTGTTTAATTAAAATTTCAATTTTTTTTAATGACAAAAATTGAAACTACATACCTTCAAGAGAGACTTGAAGCAATTTTGCAAGTTCAACTGCTTGTTTCTCTATTTCTTGTATACTAATAGGTTGCCCTGCACGAGTTAATGGAATTTCTCTATTCCCGATGAGACGAAGATAAATTACACGTTTTGGATTTAAACCTTCTTGAATATCTAAACGAATACTTTGAATCTCTTGAATAGGATATTGAAGATCAATACGACGGTTTTTTCCAGGAAATCCCCAGCGAAAAATTCTAACTATCCCTTTTTCAATATTAAATTCATTAAAACCTTGACCTAGATTTAAATATATAGTAAACCAAATATAGAAACCTAAAAAAAAGCCTAAGATTCCATAAAAACACATTACAAGTCCTTGTGGAAAAAATTGGATAGTAGATAATTTTAAAAAAGGAAATAATTGAAAATTCCAATAACTTGAAAGTCCAGTCAATAAAAAACCAGCACCGCCTAAACACATTAAAGAACCCCAAATATAATTACTCAAACGTCGAGCACCATTAATTTCATAGCGAATAATTTTTTCTTGCTTTGTCATGCTGAGCTTGAATTAAGGTTTATATAATTTTTTATTTATTTGCATTTGCATTGGGTTTTTTTTCTGATACCTGAACCCAAACAGGAGGTAAACTGGAAAATTTTTCTTTTAATCGAGTCGCTTTACCAGTACGGTTGCGAAGATAATATAATTTTGCACGAGAAACCTGAGCTCGTCGAATAATTTGAATACTTGTAATACAAGGTCCATGAAGAGGAAATACTCTTTCGATGCCAACACCTTGTAAAGTTTTTCTTACTGTTATTGTACTATTTAAACCAGATTTATGTTGTGCAATAACAGTTCCTTCAAAAGGTTGAACACGTTGTTTATTTCCCTCTTGAATAGAAACACCAATGCGAACCATATCGCCTACACGAATTTCAGGTAACTGAGATTTTAGGTATTCATGTTGAATATTTTGGACAATTTGTTTAAGTTTTGTCATGGTAGCCATCTTTTATAAAAAATTTACAATTGTATAGACAAAATACATTAATTTAGTATCTTTTTTTACTATGTTTTCCTTACTTTCTATTTTTAAAAATAAATGGAAATATAAATGGAATATACGAAGTTTTTTTATTTTTTTTTTAATTAATAAAAAATAATAGAAAATATATAGAAAACCGCGTTCTTTTAACTTTTTTTTTTTACTATGTAAAAAAAACAATTCGTACGTTATTAATTTTTACTTTCATTTTTACAATGTAAAAATGAAAGTAAAAATTAATAACTTTGTTCTAGTTCTCTTTCCGTTTCCTGGTTGAAAACGTTGTGTTCTAAAAACTTTGTTTTTAAAAAAAGAAAAAAGAACCTAAATGAACAATAAATGGAACGGAACAAAATGAAAGTAAAAAAAAATAGCTAAAAAAGATAAAATTAAAAACTAATTTTTATTGGATAATTTTTGAAACAACTCCGGCACCAACAGTGCGACCACCTTCACGAATAGCAAAACGCATTCCATTTTCAATGGCAATTGGCTGAATAAGTTCAACAACCATTTTAATACGGTCACCTGGCATTACCATTTGAGTAGCACTATCATCATCAGCACGAAAAGATTCAATTTTTCCAGTAACATCGGTTGTTCTAACATAAAATTGTGGTCGATAACCAGCAAAAAATGGAGTATGACGACCACCTTCTTCTTTTGTTAAAACATATACTTGTGCTTCAAATTTTGTATGTGGAGTAATTGTACCCGGTTTAGCTAAAACCATTCCACGTTCTACATCTGTTTTTTGAACACCACGTAAAAGTACACCAACATTATCACCAGCTACACTTTCATCTAATGTTTTTTGAAACATTTCTAAACCAGTTACTGTTAATGTTTTAGTTGGGCGTAGTCCAACTAATTCAACACTATCACCAATTTTTACTGTTCCACGTTCCACACGACCTGTTGCAACAGTACCACGCCCTGTAATGGAAAAAACATCTTCTACAGCCATCAAAAACGGTTTATCTGTATCACGTTCTGGAGTTGGAATGTAAGAATCAACATTCTTCATTAAATCATAAATTTTATCAACCCATTTATTTTGACCAGGTTGAATTTGAGGGTTTTCTGTTAAAGCTTCTAAAGCTAAAAGAGCTGATCCTGAAACAATTGGAATATCATCACCTGGAAACTCATATTTATCTAAAGTTTCACGAATTTCTAGTTCTACTAATTCTAATAATTCAGCGTCATCAACTTGATCTTCTTTATTAAGGAAAACAACAATATTTGGTACACCTACTTGTTTTGCTAAAAGTAAATGTTCTTTTGTTTGCGGCATAGGACCATCAGCACCAGATACTACAAGAATTGCACCATCCATTTGTGCTGCTCCAGTGATCATATTTTTTACATAATCAGCATGACCAGGGCAATCTACGTGAGCATAATGACGATTTTCAGTTTCATATTCTACATGAGCTGTATTAATTGTAATACCACGTGCTTTTTCTTCTGGTGCAGAATCAATATCATCATATTTTCGTCCTTTTCCACCACCACAAGCTGCTAAAGCCATTGTAATTGCTGCAGTTAATGTAGTTTTTCCGTGGTCAACGTGACCGATAGTTCCAATATTAACATGTGGTTTTTTACGTTCAAATTTTTGACGTGCCATAATAATTTCCTTTTTTTTTATTTATTTTATATATATTTGATCTTGATGTATTAATGATTAATTTTAATAACTAAAATGTTTCATTTTTTTTTACATTCATTTTGTGTTTTTTTTGTTTTTTTTTTTATAAAAAATAAAAAACTAACTATTTTATTTCCAAAAAGTTTGGAAACAAACTTTTTGGAACAAATGCAAAAAAGTTAACTAAACAGATAAAGATTTTATATAATCTTTATGATTGTAAATTTTTTTGTGTTTTTTTTATTAAATAAAAATAAATCTAAATTAGATAAAAATAAAAAAAATTTACAATATAAATAATTAAAAACGATATTTAGCAAAAGCTCTATTTGCTTCAGCCATTTTGTGAACTTCATCTCTTTTTCGAATAGCACTACCTGTATTTTTTGATGCTTCCAATAATTCACTAGTAAGTCTATTTGACATTGTTTTTCCAGATCTACTACGACAAGCTATAAGAATCCAACGAATGGCAAGAGCTGTACCTCGTTCAGGAGCTACTTCTAAGGGAACTTGATATGTAGAACCACCAATACGTCTAGCTTTCACTTCTAATAAAGGTGTAGCATTTCGTATTGCTTGTTCAATAACTATCAATGGATCTTGTTGAGTTTTAGCTAGTTCATTCATGCTGGAATACATGAGTCTATAGGCTAATGATTTTTTTCCTTGTCGCATAAGTTGTCGAACTAGAAGTTCAACCAGACGACTATCATATACAGGATCTGGCATTACAATACGTTTTTTTTGAGTACGTCTACGAGACATATATACTTTTCACTCTTAATCAATAACATTTTATTTTGGACGTTTTACACCATATTTTGAACGACTTTGAGAACGTTCTTTTACACCAGCTGAATCTAGCTTTCCACGAATAATATGATAACGAACACCTGGTAAATCTTTTACACGACCTCCTCTGATAAGAACAACAGAATGTTCTTGTAGATTATGTCCGATTCCTGGTATATACGCAGTAATTTCAAAGCCAGACGTAAGTCTAACACGAGCTACTTTACGTAATGCAGAATTTGGCTTTTTTGGAGTTGTAGTATAAACGCGAGTACAAACTCCTCGTCTTTGCGGACAACTTTTAAGCGCAGGTGATTTTGTTTTTTTCGAAATACGTGTTCGTGCAGATCTAACTAATTGTTGAATTGTTGGCATGTTTTTGTCACATTAAACTATAAATTTTTATACATTTATAAACTTTAAATTTTAATTAAAAACCAAAAATTAAAGCATCAGGGAAAAAACGATTAATTTCAATTAATAATCCGGATACAACTATTAAACTAATTATAGCCATTACAGGAGCTGTAGATAAATAAATAGTAAAATCTTTCATAATTGACTTCTCCTTTCGAATTGTTATTTTAAGTTGTTTTTATTCTTAATTCAATTTAATTTTTACATTCATTTTATTCCAAAATGAATGTAAAAATTCACCTAAAAAACTAAAAATCCACGAAGTTCTAAAATCAAATGTATTTTTTTGTTTTGGTTTGTTTAGTTCTATAATACAGAATAAACTACCAAAATTTCTCATTATTTTTCTTTTTTCACTCTATGAATTTTCATTTCCTTTTACTTTTTTTTATTTTCTGTTTGAAAATTTTTAGTTTTTGTTCTTGTTATTTCCTAATCTTTTTCCGTTTCTAGGTTGAAAACCTGGAATAAACAAAGTTAGTTCCTTCTCCAAAAACAAAGTTTTTGGAGAAGGAGAAATAACTTGAAAAGGAAAAGGAAAAGCAACTAGAATTGGAAAAGAAAAAGACTAGTAAAAAGAAATGGAACCATAGTCAAAATAAAATAATAAAAAATTAATTTGCAACTTTTCAAAGTCTTGTGTAAACTAAAAGTGATAAAAAATATCGGGATGTAGCGCAGTTTGGTAGCGCTCCTGTTTTGGGAACAGGAGGTCGCAGGTTCGAATCCTGTCATCCCGAACGCTTTTAGTTCAGTTGGTAGAACGCAGGTTTCCAAAACCTGATGTCGTGGGTTCAAGTCCTACAAGGCGTGATTGATAAAAACATTTTTGTTTTATTTTCTCAGAAAAAATTAATGTTTGGTAGTGTTAATATAACCATTAAAATTTAATTTAATTTTTTTTATTTATTTTTTAACTTAAATTTATGAATTATTTTATGAAATATCTTTTGAGTTAATTTTGAAAATTTTTACTTATTTTTGTAAAAACAAGTAAAAATTAATTAAAAAATAAAACTTTTGAGAAAAATAAAAAAATCAATCTCATTAAAATTATTAATCAATTCTTTTACCAGAAATCTCTAAATTAACAAACGGTAATAATCCACTCATACGAGCTCTTTTAATAGCATTTGCCATAGAACGTTGTTGTTTTGCAGTTAATCCTGTTGCTCTGCGTGGTAATATTTTTCCTTGTGGACTAATAAATTTTACTAAAAGTTTTGTATTTTTATAATCCATTAAATAACGAGGAGCTGGTTCATTAATATTCCACAGATTACCTTGTCCTTTTTTAGGAATAATTACAGGAATAGGTTTACGTCGACCTTTAATAGATTTGATACTTTTTCGTTTTTTTTGAATAGTAACCATTTTTATCAATAAAAGTTAAATTTATAATTTTTTATTGATTTACTTTCTAAATCAAGCAAGTAAATCAAAATTATCGTTTATATTTTAGTTTTCTTTCATTTTTAATTTCATTTTTGTTACAAAAATGAAATTAAAAATGAAAGAAAACTAAAAGTTAGGTGAAAATAATTCAATAGAAAAATCTATTGAATTATTTTTTAAAAAGTTATTAATTTTTAATTCATTTTCTTTTATTTTTAAAGTAACATATTTTTTATTCTTAATAAAATTTGTTTTATTAAGAATAAATCACTTGTTTTTAGAATAGTAGTTTTTAAATTAAGATTTTTAAATTAAAAACCAAAAATAAAAGAAAAAGAAAAAACAACCTGCTATTTTTTAATTACAGAGATTAGTTGATGAAAAGCTTCTTGATCTCTAATAGCTACTTGACTTAATACTTTTCGATTTAATAAAATACCATTATTTTTAAGTAAATTTCTAAAACTACTATAATTCATACCATAAATATGAGCTGCCGCATTTAAACGAGTAACCCAAAGACCTACAAATTGTCGTTTTTTCTTTTGTCGATCTTGATATGAATAAGATAATGCTTTCATAGTTCGTTGTTGAGCTGTTCTAAATAATTTAGAAGAGGATCCTCTAAAACCTTGAGCTAACTTTAATACTTGTTTTCGGCGTTTTCTAGCAACATTTCCTCGTTTTACTCGAGTCATAATAAAAAAATCCTTTTTTGATAAACAATATTATATACGTAAGTGTTATTTAAAAATAAAAAATCAATTTTTAGTAGAAAAATAATTGAACAACAAAATTTTTTTACGTTCTGTTTCCATTTCTAGTTCTTTCAAAAAACTTTGTTAGTTCAAAAAACTTGTTTTGTAAAAGGAACTTCTGTTTTTGTTATAGGTTCAAGTTCAAGCTCCAGCCTTTGTTGGTTTAGCTTCCTTTTCCTTTTACAAAAACTTTGTTTTTGTAAAAAGAACCAATTTTATTTATTCCAGGTTTTCAACCTGGAAATGAAAAAATAACTTGAAAAAACAAGAACTGGAACCTAAAACAAATGGAATCAACAAAGTTGATTCCATTTATTTTTCATTTTTTTTCTAAAAACTCCGTACGCTGCGCTTTTTAGATAAGGAAACAGAATACCAACTAGTGTTCCAAGAAAAAACTGTAATTCACTTAGCGTACAAATATAAACAGGGTTCATTATTTTTCTTCAAACTATCAATATTTTAATGTTTTATAAAAAACTTGTCTACCCCCAGGGGAATTCGAATCCCCGTTTCCTCCGTGAAAGGGAGATGTCCTAGGCCTCTAGACGATGGGGGCTTATTTGTTTGAATAATATAATGGTTTTTATTTTTTCTGTCAATCAGAAAGAAAAATAACCGAGCGGAGATAGGATTTGAACCTATGACCTTAAGGTTATGAGCCTTACGAGCTACCAGACTGCTCTACTCCGCTATTTATTTTAAAATTCACTATGTTAAATAATAATTTAATATAAATTTTTTGTCAAGATGTATTTAAAATTTATAGAAAGATATTAAATAAAAATATAAAACGATAATATTACAAAATTATTATACTAAAATTATTGCTTCTACATTTTATATATCTGTGGTTTTTATACTATCAAAAACAAATAATGGTTCCAGATGCATACTGCGTATGCCACTAGTATTCCAAATACTGTAGCTTTCTGTTTCCTTTTCCAGTTCTTTTTCTTTTTCTTTTTTTTCTAAAAAGCGCAGCGTACAGAGTTGGTTTCCTTTTTAAAAACTTTGTATATTTTAAGTTAAAAACAAGAACGGAACAAAAATGAAATTTTTGGAAAAAGAAAAGGAAAAACTGGAACCAATTTCATTTTTACAACAGCGATTCGCGCCCCTTTCACTAATGTAAAAAAAATAGCATCAAATGATGTTACGTTAGCAACTAAAGTTCCTAAAGCTAAGGTAATAAAAGTATTATTTTTAATAAAATATTGCATATTTATTTTTTTTATGTTAAAATTTATTTACATAAAAAAATAAATATATTTGACGTTTAATCTATAGTGTTAAATGCACTCCAAAAGGTTCAATATGTTATGAAAAATCAGCGGGTATAGCTCAGGGGTAGAGCGGCACCTTGCCAAGGTGCATGTCGCGCGTTCGAATCGCGTTACCCGCTGTGGATTAAAAACTAATAATATCTTTGAATAACTATTAATATTTAAATAGTATTAAGTTTAAAATTAAATAAAAAATAGAAATTAAACCCATAATTAAAGGAAAGGTGGCAGAGCGGTTGAATGCATCGGTTTTGAAAACCGACGTGTTGAAAGACACCGGGGGTTCGAATCCCCCCCTTTCCGACAAAAAATAAAAATTTAATAATATTTGTTTTAAATAGTTTTTACAGTACAATATAAATAAAACTGATGTTTTATAAAAAAATTTTCTAAATTTTTTCGTACCAGAAATTCTCTTTTTGGAACAAACATAGTTTTTTATTTCCTTTTCTTTTCCTTTTCAGTTCCAGTTTTTTAAAAAACTGGAACTGAAAAGGAAAAGAAAAGGAAAAGAAAATAAGTTAAATTTGAAATTTATCAGAAAAATATCGTTTTTCTTTTAGTAATACGATATTAAAAAAATATAGTTTTCTTATTAACAATTTTTTCAATATTAATAGAATAACAAAGGAGTAAAATTAAATGGAAGTAAATATTCTTGGTGTAATCGCAACTGCTTTATTTATCATTATTCCAACATCTTTTCTTTTAATTCTTTTTGTAAAAACAGAAAGTCAAAATTCATAATTAATAAAATAGTACTTTTTTTGGGGCCGAGCTGGATTTCAACCATCGTAGGCAATTGATCTTGAGAAAAGCAAGCTGGTTCAATTTTGCTTTTCCTTTTGCAGTTGTTGGTTTAGGTTCCTTTTCCCTTTCCAGGTTGAAAACCTGGAAAGGGAAAAGGAACCTAAACCAACAACTGCAAAAGGAAAAGCAAAAGCAAAAGGAATTTAAGAAAAACTATAAAATATTAATAAGTTTTTTAATTTTTATATATTTAACCAATAACTAGAGAATTTTAATTTTATTAATTAAAAAAGATTATTAATTAGAATTAATAACATAATAAAATTTTTTTTAATATTCAAAATATTAATAGTTTTGGAATTCGCTGAATTTTTAATAATTATATTATATTTCTTTACTATTTGAAAAAATAAATTTTTTTTCAAAAAAATTTAAAAAAGTGGAATTAGCTTATGAAAATTTTTCTAAATTTCAGATTTATTTCTGGAGCTTGCGTGAACAAATAATTGAGATTTAGTTTTTCAAATACTTTATCAATATTCGTGGAATTGCTTGATTTTCAATATTTTTTTAGTAAATTATTTTTTACAAAAAACCCAAAAAACATTTTGTAATTTTGCGTTTATACAGTTTATTCTTTTAATCGACGAAAAAATAAATTTCTATGGGGATAGAGGGACTTGAACCCTCACGGTTTAAAAAACCAACGGATTTTCAGTAAATTGAAACTGGACTCTCTCTTTATCCTGAATGGATATAATTGTTAAATAAATTAATTACGAAACCATGTTAATTAATTTTGGTTTTTTTCCATACATTATGAAAAATAACCAAAAATGATCACATTTAATTAAATCACATTTTTAGGATAGCTTCCGTCGAGTCTCTGCACCTCTTAGATAAAAATAAATCTAAGTTGACTCAGGATTATTATAATTAAATAGTTTTCCCTGACTTTGAAAGCATTCACAATGAAAAGTTTCTATTCATTGGCTCAAATAATTGAAATTGGACCTTTAAGTCCGTTGCGTCTGCCGATTCCGCCATATCCCCTAAAATTTTAATACCTTTTTTGCTATAATAATTATAGCAAAAAAAAATAAAAAGTAAATTAATTTAATAACAAATAAAAATATGAGTTGTATTTTTTTCAAATCTGTTGTAAATTGTATACAGAATTTAAATTAAACAAATATTTAAAACAGTTTTTTTTTAAAAAACATCCAACTTTAAGATTAAAGATGTTGAAGGTTCAAATCGGGTCGATGCCCGAGTGGTTAAAGGGAGTGGATTGTAAATCCATTGGCTTGCCTACGCTGGTTCAAATCCAGCTCGGCCCAATTTTTAATAAAAATTAAAATAAAAAAATTTAGAAGAAACATGCAAACCACTAGTATTCTTTGAAGGGCTGAATCTCTGGTAACTTGTAGTTGAACTTTACAGATTACTAACTATTTTTTTTATACAATGTAAAAAGAAATCGAGGCTATTTTTGAAAGAGTAAATACTGAAAATTAGATCAAGACAACTTCTGGTTCTATACCGATAGAATCCGGCACTAGTTCTAGATTTGTATCTAAAATTTTACTAAATTATCATTTAGTTTTAAGTATTAGTAATACCTATAATTAGATAAATCCTAATTAAAAAACTAATAATTCAACAATTACTTGAAAAAATCGACTTGTTAAATAAGAAAATAGATTGTTTAGGTAGTAAAATTGATATAATTAAATCTATAGTTTAAATTTAAGAAAAATCATATTTTAAATCTTATAATATTATTTTTTTAACATTTTCAATTATCGAAGTTATTTTTTTTATAAATTATGTTTTTGTTGAACCGAACTTTTTCATTTTTATTATGACAGAGCTTTTAGAACATTAGGTTTTTAATATAGAATAAAAGAAGTTGGTTCTTTTTCTTAAATAAAAAGTATTTTTAATTAGAATTCTAATTAAAATTCTAATTAAAAATACTTTTTATTTATTAATTATTTAGTTTATTTTGCAATAGAATTCCAACTCATAGTAACGTCATCAAGAAGTACAGAACTATTGTAAATTTCTAAAATAATTACAAGAAACACTGCAAATAAACCCATAAATACACCCATTAATACAGTAGTTCCCCAACCAGGGGCTACTTTACCGTATTCAGAATTTAAAGGTTTTAAAAGTGTGCCTAATGTAGTTACCATTCCTGTATCAGATACAGGAGCTTTTGTTTTTGATGTAGTTCCAGTTGCCATAAATACAAATTATATATTGTTTTACTTTCTGTAATAAAAGAAATTGAAATTTAATTACTTTTTGTTAACAAAAAATAATTTTTTACAAATTTAAATTTTTTTATAAAGTTTAAATGTTATTATATAACAAGAATAACATTAGAAAAAGATTTATAAAATAATATTAAGTAGTTTTTTTATAAAACATATGTCAATAGTTTTTGTCAATAAAAAAAAATTTTGATAAAATAGAAAAAAGAATCTATAAATATTATTTTTATATTAGTTCATTTTTTTTTTGTATACTTTTCCTTTTCCTTTTGCTTTTCTAAAAACTTTCTTTTAAGAACCAATTTAATTTATTCCAAGTGTAAAACCTGGAAATATAAAAGAAACCAACTATGTTTTTGGAATAACCTACTTTTCAAACAATGGTAAAAAATAAAAAACACATAAAATAAATTTTTGATATGGAAAGCCCTGCTTTTTTCTTTAGTATTTTTTTGTGGTCTCTTCTTTTAAGTATTACAGGATATTCTATCTATGTTGGATTTGGGCCACCTTCAAAACAATTAAAAGATCCTTTTGAAGAACATGAAGATTAATTAATTGAAATTGTGATCTTAAATACTCACAATTTCAAAAAATAAATTCAAAATAGAATAGTAAATATAGATATTTACTAGGTAATTTAGTTTTTTTATTAAAAAAACTTACTAAAAATCAAAACAATAAAAAAAATCATGTACTTACTGTCCCATTGACTTGAAAAGTCAATGGGACAGTAAGTACATGGTTAAAAACGTAATTTTTTATTTCACAATACGTGGAGGCTCTCTAAAGAAAATGGCGAAAAATATAATACCTAAAGTACCTACTAATAAAAAAGTATATACTAATGCTTCCATAGAATATAAAATCCTTGATATTTTTTTTTTAAAAAACGATGTTATATTATTCGTTTCCTTTTCTGTTTCCTTTTCTAAGTTTTCAACCTGGAATCGTTTTTAGCTTCCTTTTCTTTCCAAAAAAAAATTTTTAGAACACCAGGTTTTGAACCTGTAAACGGAAAAACTAGAACTGGAAAAGGACAAGAATAATATATTTGTTTTTTTATTTCAAAAATAGATTTTTTGAAACGAAAAATGCCGATTTATATTATAAATCGGCAATGAGAAAAATACAATATTGATTATTAAACAGATTGACGACGAGTTGAAGAGTCACCAAGTTTTTGGAATGCTCCGAATTCTACTTGTTCATCTAAATCAGCATCAATACCGGCAAATACATCTCGGAAAATTGTTCGAGCGCCATGCCAAATATGGCCAAAAAAGAATAATAAAGCAAAACATAAATGAGCAAATGTAAACCAGCCACGAGGACTTGTGCGGAATACACCATCTGATTGTAGTGTTGCGCGATCAAATTCAAAAATTTCTCCTAATTGAGCACGACGAGCATATTTTTTAACAGTAGTAGGATCATTAAATACTACGCCATCTAATTCACCACCATAAAAAGTTACAGAAACACCAACTTGTTCAACGCTATATTTAGATTCTGCTCTACGGAATGGAACATCTGCACGAACAATTCCATCTTTATCAACTAAAACTACAGGAAAAGTTTCAAAGAAATTAGGCATTCGACGAACAAAAAGTTCATTTCCTTGTTTATCTTTAAACACAGCGTGACCAAGCCAACCAACAGCAATACCATCACCACTATTCATTGCTCCAGCACGGAAAAGACCACCTTTTGCTGGATTATTTCCAATATAGTCGTAAAAAGCTAATTTTTCTGGAATTTCGGACCAAGCTTGAGAAAGTGATTTACCTTGACTTAAACTAGTTTGTATACGACGTTCGATTTCTTGTTGAAAGAAACCTAAATCCCATTGATAACGAGTAGGTCCAAAAAGTTCAATTGGTGTAGCAGCAGATCCATACCACATAGTACCTGATACTACAAAAGCAGCCCAAAAAACAGCGGCAATACTACTTGAAAGTACAGTTTCAATATTACCCATACGTAAACCATTATAAAGTCTTTGTGGAGGACGTACACAAAGATGGAATAAGCCTGCTAATACACCAAGAATTCCTGCAGCAATATGATGAGCTGGAATACCACCTGGATTATACGGATCAAAACCAGTAGCATCCCAAGAAGGTGAAACTGGTTGAACACTTCCTGTAATACCGTAAGGATCAGATACCCAAATACCAGGACCAAATAATCCTGTTACGTGAAACGCACCAAAACTAAAACAAAGTAAACCTGATAAGAAAAGGTGAATACCAAAAATTTTTGGTAGATCAAGAGCAGGATCGCCTGTACGAGGATCGCGGAAAAGCTCTAAATCCCAGTAAACCCAATGCCAAATTGAAGCAAGAATTAATAAACCTGATAAAACAATATGAGCTGCAGCTACACCTTCATAACTCCAAACGCCAGGATTAACCGCTGTTTCACCACTAATTGTCCAACCACCCCAAGACTCTGAAATACCTAAACGAGTCATAAAAGGTAATACGAACATACCTTGTCGCCAAAGTGGATTTAAAACAGGATCAGAAGGATCAAAAACAGCAAGTTCATAAAAAGCCATTGAACCTGCCCAACCAGAAACTAATGCTGTATGCATTAAATGTACTGAAATTAATCGACCAGGATCATTTAAAACAACCGTGTGTACACGATACCATGGAAGTCCCATAACTATTCTCTAAAGTTTTCTCTTTTTTTACTTTCTTTCTTTTTATTATTTTTTAATTTTATTTAGATTTCAATTTCTTTTTGCTTTATATTTTTCCAAAAATATAAAGCAAAAAGAAATGTAAACATAACAAAACGTTTTTAAATAAAAAATATCAATAAATTAATAAAAAAAAATTTTGATACTAAAAAAAATCAAAAAATATAATTATTTTTAATATTATACCATAAATAAAAACAATGAAAAATTTTTAAATTTTATTATTTGTTTTTATTTATTGATTTTTTTAGAAAGGCAAAAAAAGAATGTAAATAATTAAAAAAATATATTTGAAGAAAATTAATATTGTTTTATTTCTACACTTTTCTTTTATTAAAAATTAAAGTATAATAAATACTAAAATTTGTAATTTATAAAACTTAGAAAATAAATTCTTTTTTTTAAATTTTTTTTTGTACTTTTCCATTCATTTTTGTTCCAAAAAGGTTGAACATAAAATTGTTCCAAAAAAGTTCTAAGTTAATTTATAATGAGAAATAACGTAATAAATAAAAATTTATTTACAATAACTACGTTATTTTATATTTAAAATAAAAATAATAAATTTTATAAAAAAATAATAATTATGCCAATTGGTGTACCAAAAGTTCCTTTTCGTCTCCCTGGTGAACCCGCAGCACAATGGGTAGACTTATATAATCGATTATATCGAGAACGTGTTTTATTTTTATGCGGAGAATTAGATGATGAGTTAGCAAATCAACTCATCGGTATTATGTTATATTTAAATGCTGAAGAAAAAAATAAAGGTATATATATTTATATAAATTCCCCTGGGGGCTCGGTGACATGTGGAATTGCTGTTTATGATGCTATGAATTATATTAAATCAGAAGTTACCACAATTTGTGTTGGAACAGCAGCTTCCATGGCATCTTTCATTTTAGCTGGCGGAGCTTACGGAAAACGTATTGCATTGCCACATTCTCGTATTATGATTCATCAACCAGAAGGAGGGAGTCAAGGTCAAGCTTCTGAAGTTCTTTCTGAATCTCAAGAAGTTATGCGTATTCGACGCGAAGTTGGTCGAATTTATGCTGAAAGAACAGGGCAACCTTTAAGTCGAATTTCTCGTGATATGGATCGTGATCAATTTATGTCAGCTCGTGAAACTAAAGAATATGGTATTGTCGATCAAGTTGCGGTTGATACCAAATGGTCAACTCCTTCATAAGGAATTATATTTAAAAAATTCAAAAATATTGATATATTTTGTTTTTTATTACTTTTTTTATAAATCTATTTTCTATCCGTTTTTAAAATAAATTTTAAAAACGGATAGAAAAAAAAAATATTATTAGCCTAATTGTGATTTTTGGTTTGTCAAAAACTTTGATTTTTGACGTAAATGTTTTAATACTTTTTTAATCTATTTTTAATACATTATTTTCTATTTTGTGGTTGTTAATTCTTTATATTTACTTTTTTTTAATTAAAAAATAAATATCCTTACATGATTTAAGAACTCATTGAAAAAAAAATAAAAAAGTTTTTAAAACATATATTTATAAATAATAAAAATTTAATATATGAGTAAAATTTACGATTGGTTTGAAGAACGTCTTGAAATTCAAGCAATTGCGGATGATATATCTAGCAAGTACGTACCTCCACATGTAAATATTTTTTATTGTATCGGTGGGATTACTTTTACTTGTTTCCTAGTTCAAGTAGCTACAGGTTTTGCGATGACTTTCTATTATCGACCAACTGTTGCAGAAGCTTTTGCATCTGTTCAATATATTATGACAGAAGTAAATTTTGGTTGGTTAATTCGTTCTATCCACCGCTGGTCTGCAAGCATGATGGTTTTAATGATGATTCTACATGTTTGCCGCGTTTATTTAACAGGTGGTTTCAAAAAACCACGTGAATTAACTTGGGTAACTGGTGTAATTATGGCTGTATGTACTGTTTCTTTTGGAGTAACAGGTTATTCATTACCATGGGACCAAGTCGGTTATTGGGCAGTAAAAATTGTAACTGGAGTACCTGATGCTATTCCTGCTATTGGTCCAGGGCTGGTAGAATTATTACGTGGTGGTGTTGGTGTAGGCCAAGCAACATTAACTCGTTTTTATAGTCTTCATACATTTGTATTACCGCTATTAACAGCTGTGTTTATGCTAATGCATTTTTTAATGATTCGTAAACAAGGTATTTCAGGACCTCTTTAATAATTTTTAATATTTACCAATCTAGGCTTTTTAATCGTGTTCTTATTCTTTTATTTTTGGTTTTTTCTTAATTAACATTGTTAATTAAGAAAAAACCAAATTTAAAAAGTTTTATTTTAGTTTGAAATTTTGAGTACTTGGAACAAAATATTTTCATTTTAAAATAAAAAAATGAACTGAAAAATAAACGCTAGTTATTAACTAACTAGCAAAAGGAGATTATTTTTATGGCAGTTACTAAAAAACCAGACTTGTCAGACCCAGTATTACGTGCAAAATTAGCAAAAGGAATGGGCCATAATTATTATGGAGAGCCTGCATGGCCAAATGACTTATTGTATATTTTTCCGGTAGTTATTTTAGGCACTTTTGCATCAGTTATCGGATTATCAGTTTTAGATCCAGCAGCTATTGGAGAACCAGCAAATCCATTTGCAACTCCGTTAGAAATTTTACCAGAATGGTACTTTTATCCTGTTTTTCAAATTTTACGTGTTGTACCAAATAAATTACTAGGTGTTCTTCTTATGGCTTCTGTACCTGCTGGTTTATTAACAGTTCCTTTTATTGAAAATATCAATAAATTTCAAAACCCGTTTCGTCGACCAGTTGCAACAACAGTATTTCTTATTGGTACAGTAGTTGCTATTTGGTTAGGAATTGGTGCAGCGTTACCTATTGATATTTCACTTACTTTAGGCTTATTTTAAGTTTAGTAATTTTTTTTTATATACTTAAATACTGTTCTTTTTTCTTTTATTTTGGTTTTTTCTTAATTAACAATGTTAATTAAGAAAAAACCAAAATAAAAGAAAAAAGCAAACAAAAATATAATAGTAAATAATGAAAATTATTTACTGTTTCTATCTTAAATATATCGACAAATATAATATTATTGTGTTAATATTTGAAAATAGGATTCATTGTTCTCGGGAAATCGACCATTAAACATGTGAGGACTGAAAAGTAGCAACATTAAGGGTTGATAATGCCAGGAGATTTACTTTGTAAAAAGTTACAATGAATCCTTCCTTGTCTATTTTGTTGAAATTATCTATTAAACAAGAATTCAAGAATTCAAGAATTATTGATAAATAATTTATTTTTATCATATAATGAATGTAAGAACTAGTACTAACTATTTATTATAATAAAACTTCAACATTTTTCTAGTAAATTTAATCAATAAAAACTTTTGTTTTTATTTTTTATATTTTTAGATTTATTTTTTACATTGTAAAAATGACTGAGTAAAATGTAAAAAATGCACCGTCTAATATTATACTTTTTATGATTAATAAATACTAAAATATTTCTTTCTATGTGCATTTTTATTTTGTAATCACTTTTTGCTCCAAAAATGAAACTATTTCCTTTTCCAAAAAATTCGTTTTTGGAAAAAGAAATTTAAAAAAGAAAAATTTTGTTAAAAAATAAATTCAATACAAATATCTGTAAATATTATTTTTTATTTTTTAATCTAATTAAGGTGGCACCCAGATTCGAACTGGGGAATCGGGGATTTGCAATCCCCTGCCTTACCACTTGGCTATACCACCTTGAATATATTTAGAACCTTTTAGTGTATCTGTATCACAAAAGATAAAATACAACTTTCACTTGAGTTAAAGTTATATAAATTATACCAAATAATAATAAAATGTTTTCTAGAAATAAACATAATAATGAAAATAATTTTTTAGTTAAAGACCAATTTAATAGAAGGTTTTATTACAATGATCTATATGTTTTAATTCCAGATTTAATAGATATTCAACGCAATAGTTTTCAAAATTTCCTCCAATGTGGATTATTTAGAAGTTTAAAAAAAAAGAAGAGTTTCATTTTTAGAAAAAGTAATCATAAATTGGAAATTGTATTGTTTCCAGAATGGATACAATTTAAAAAACCTGAACTTGATTCAAAAAAAGCTCTACATTTTGGAAAAACTTATGGTTCTTATATCTATATTCCTGTTCTAGTGAAATTTTCAGGCTGGAAAAAAAATAAATTGGAGTGGATTCTTCTAGGTTTTTTACCATTACTTACAAAGCAAGGTCATTTTATTATAAATGGTATTCCAAGAGTTGTTTTACATCAAATGATTCGAAATCCAGGAGTTTATATACTATCAAAAGATTCGAAAACACGAGTAGCCACTATACGGATTGTTCCAGAACAGGGCAGTTGGATAAATATAACAATAGATAAAAAATATCGAATTTGGATTACGACACGATTTCTTCGTAAAAAAATATCTGTACTTATTTTTCTTCAAGCTTTAGGGTTTTCGCTTTCAGAAATTTACAAGAATCTTGGATATTCTGAACTATTACAAGCTAGTTTTATAAAAGAATTACAACCTGATGAAAAAACACGTAATGATCGTATATTAATACGTGCTAATTTATGGAGACACCCGGTTACACAAAAACAAGCACAAAGATATTTATATGCACATTATCTCGAATACAGTTCTCAAACCCGAGAACAGGTTGTGACAGACCAAACAGCTCAAGAGTTTTTTTTTAAAAATGTTTGGAATTATAAAAATAGAAATATAGGATATCTTGGTCGAAAACAATTTTGCGAAAAATTAGGAAGTACTCTATCGATTACTGAAACATGGTTAACAGCAGATGATATAAGTTTAGCAACAAAAGCTTCTCTCAAGCTTTTATGTAATGAACAAGTTGCTGATGATATTGATAATTTAGATAATAAACGAGTAAGGGGTTGTGGTGAATTTTTATATGATGAATTAAACAGTGGCTTACAAGAATTTGAACTTGTGCTTAATAGAAAATTTAGTAACATATCAACTAGTTCCAAAAATTTCATTTTTGGAAACGAGTGTGCCACTTTTTGGCGTTTTAATAGATCACTATTATCTAAATATATTAGTAAAAGTTGGAAAAATTTTTTTACTGGAGGAACTCTTTCACAATTTATGGATGAAACAAATCCATTAGCTGAAACTACCCATAAACGTCGATTAACCGTTTTAGGTCCAGGTGGTG
>Ga0209914_1001727_pt1 | contig 20593 bp, 14 predicted proteins | sample ThiBiot_500_plan_FD_183949 | JGI IMG/M metagenome (GOLD analysis project Ga0209914, IMG submission 183949) | Wastewater bioreactor microbial communities from Cape Town, South Africa - Thiocy_cont_500_plan (SPAdes) | ecosystem: Engineered > Bioreactor > Thiocyanate-remediating > Anaerobic-Aerobic...
ATACCGCGAACACCGTAATACCGCGAACAGCGCAATACCGCTATACCGCAATACCGCTCTATTATTGATATGTCTATGGATTGAAACTATTGTTATGATACTTTGGAAAACACTGTCAATTGTGAGACATTTGTTATATATATGTTTGAACTAGCAGGATTTTGTCGAATTCGTTATAGATTTAAGTATTTGGTTTGATTTTGTTGAATTATATCAACCTTGTATTTTGAATTTGTCGCAAAATCAAATTCCCCATTAACTCGATATCCTGTCGACTTTTTATTAATATTATTTTTATTAAGAAAAAAAGCATACATACGTATGTGTCAACAATCAAGAAGCAATTTTAAAATCACGGTAACGGCGTTTCTCAACAAATAAGCCAATACAAAATACGAAGCGAGACAAAAAAATAAGATTCAAGAGTGCACGTAACTTGAGAGCGAGGCTGAGCGTAGTAAAGCAACTAGTTGAGTATCGGTCATACTCATTCGGTATCAGTACTTCTCTCATAAACGATTAATAAATCGTATCTAATTATGTATCATCACGATTACCAACTATAGACCATCATTTGTAGTTGTCGTTGCATTATCAACTAAAAATTAAAATATACATAAGAACACATACAACAGATTACGCAATCAAAATCAATATAAACACAAAATCCTATACGAATCTTTGGCTACTAAATAAGCGTAGCCAAACGACTAAAAACTCCATGCACACTCATAAAACGTATGTTAAACCTACCACATGAAACTGCTGCCGAAACTATTCGATTATATCCAGAATCAGCAATGACCAAATTGCCCGAACGATCAAATGCTATCCCTCTCGGATTTGCAAGGCTTCCTGCTATGATAGTCACCCCGACAGAAGCTTGTGGAGCCCAACGCTGAATTCTATTGTTACCGGCGTCCATTATATACAAATTTTCAAATTGATCGAGTATAATTGTTGTCGGATATTTTAGCTGATCAGCACCTGAGCCTAATATACCACTTTGTCCTGCAACCAACGTCCCTGTCTTGGCATCTAAAGATACTATGGATTATCACAACGTTTTCCACCGAAACACGCGCACAAACCTGGTAACCATTTTTGAACTCGATGATTCCCATAGTCCACGACATATAATGTCTTCTTCATTGTTACATAAATTCCCCAAGGATTTTTTAATTGACTTGATGTATTTCCGGATTTACTCGTCGTACCGGCCACCTATAAATTAAATCACCGGCCAACGTTACAAGGAGCTTCATATGTTAACTGAGTGTTACTTACTACGATACCAGCACTTGTGTTTCCCTTCAACCATTTCGATACTCGATGATTTCCATATTCTGAGATGTAAATATTTCCATCATTATCGAGATGTAAATCATAGCTATGACCTATCTGATTTAAAGCCGATCCTGAGCTTTCATTACCAGCCACACGAAATCCTAATGGTTCATCTCGTAACCATTTCATTACTCGATAATTACCAGCATCTAAAATATACATTGTACCATCAGAACCAACAGCGATATCAGTTGGTGATGATAATTGACTATAACCCTTTCCTGAAACTCCATTTCCAGGTAATCCTGCGACATTCGTTGCAGAACTCCCTTTCGCAGATCCTATTTGAAGGAAAATATCAGAGCATGATTTCTTCAGGGTTCTATACTAACTAACCGGGTGGAAACACTTGAATTCGATGAAATCCACTGTCTACGACGTACATATAACCATACTCATTGAAAAAGATATTCATTGGTGTCTTTAAATTCATCGAATTAGTAGAAGTGATAGAAAGGTCTCCGGCAATGATGCTAAATGATGAATTCCATATAGCTGTTGGACACACGTGATTTATGGCTTTAGCTGAAAATAAACATGACATGCCAACAATTGTCACATGGAGATAGAAAACTTACTTGGAGGTGGAATACTGGTTGTTGTTTCTGGAGCTACAAAGAAAATATCAGTGTAAAATCTCTATTACGCGATAAGTGTTACTCACGACAAATCATCGGTGATAGAACTACTCTATTATAAGAAGAATCAGCTATAGCTAAATTGCCAGATCGATCAAAGGCGATACCATATGGATTCGAAAATGTTCCTGATATTACAATAATTCCATAGGTTGATCCAGGAGACCATCGTTGAACTCGATTATTTCCTGAATCCATAATATACATGCTTTCGAATTGATCGAGTATAATAGATGTTGGAGAGTTCAATCCATAGGACCATTTACTGGGTACTCCATTTTCTCCTGCAACTGTGGTTGCATTTATAGCTCCTGTAAACATTACAGAGAGTATCACAATGTTTTCAGTGAAACAGAAATACAAACCTGGTAGCCATTTTTGAACTCGATGGTTTCCGTGGTCGACAACATATAATGTCTTCTTCATTGTTACATAAATTCCCCAAGGATTTTTCAATTGGCTTAATGTATTTCCAGATTTACTTGTCGTACCAGCTACCTACAAATTAAATCACCGACCAACGTTACTAGTGGCTTGGTATTTTAACTGAGCATTACTTACTACGATACCTGCACTTGTGTTTCCCTTCAACCATTTCGATACTCGATGATTTCCATATTCCGAGATGTAAATATTTCCATCATTATCAAGATATAAATCATAACTATGAGCTATCTGATTTAAAGCCGATCCTGAACTTTCATTACCAGCCACACGAAATCCTAATGGTTCATCTCGTAACCATTTCATTACTCGATAATTACCAGAATCTAGAATATACATTGTACCATCAGAATCAACAGCGATATCAGTTGGCGATGATAATTGACTATAACCCTTTCCTGAAACTCCATTTCCAGGTAATCCTGCGACATTCGTTGCAGAACTCCCTTTCGTAGATCCTATTTGAAAGAAAATATCAGAGCATGATTTCTTCAGTGTTCTATGCTAACTAACCGGGTGGAAACACTTGAATTCGATGAAATCCACTGTCTACGACGTACATATAACCATATTCATTGAAAAAGATATTCATTGGTATCTTTAAATTCATTAAATTGGTCGAACTGGTGGAAAGGTCTCCGGCAATGATACTAAGTGATGAATTCCATATAGCTGTTGGACACACTTTATTTGGCGGTATTGCTTAAAATCAAAGCAACGATTATTTCTAGACGCAACACAGATAGCGAAAGTCGAAACTTACTAGGTGGTGGAGTTGTGGTGGTCGGTTTTGGAGCTAGAAACAAAGTATTTATGTGAAACCTCTATTGACTGATAATTCTGTTACTCACGACAAATCATCGATGATAGAACAACTCTATTATAAGAAGAATCAGCTATAGCTAAATTACCGGATCGATCAAAGGCGATACCATATGGATTCGAAAATGTTCCTGATAATATAGTTATTCCATAGGTTGATCCCGGAGACCAACGCTGGATTCGATTGTTTCTTGAGTCCATAATATACATATTTTCGAATTGATCGAGTATAATCGATGTTGGAGAGTTCAATCCATAGGACCATTTACTGGGCACTCCGTTTTCTCCTGCTACCGTGGTTGCATTTATAGCCCCTGTAAACATTACAGAGAGTCACAATGTTTTTGAACAAAACAGAAGTACAAACCTAGTAGCCATTTTTGAACTCGATGGTTTCCGTGGTCAACAACATATAATATGTGTTTGGCAGTTACATATATTCCCCAAGGATTTTTCAATTGACTTAATGTATTTCCAGATTTACTGCTCGTGCCAGCTACCTGAAATAGGATTCGACATAGTTTATGGTCTGATTGATCTCTGGCTTCTGACAAAGTACATCTCTAATTAATGATGTAAATCGTAATGGTTTGGAGATGTTTCTTAAGAGACAGTTTACGACTCTATCAAACATAGCTATACTTCGGAAAATATGAAGATTACCTGCTATTCAAATTTCAAATATTATATAGCAGTTGGGTAGTCCTTTTCTTGTTCTACCTAAATTCGTAAAGAAGGTTTTGGTTCCGTTGCTATCAAGGGAAAAATACGACTCACAATGAAGAAAAATTCGAGTGAAAGTTGAGTTTTTATCCGGAAAGTTGTCGTACAATGGTGTTTCATATATATTTTCACGTTTTTCTTAGTCTATATGTCATCGTTGATCGCAATGGGACCAGAATTTGCTTTATGAATTTCGATAGAGCAAGAAAAGGGTTATTCAATTGCTATAAAATATTTGGAATTTGAGTAGCAGGGAACGTTCATATTTTCCCCGATGTATGGCTATATGCATTTAATATTCGATATTGTCATGGACTGTCTCTGAAGAAAATCGCGTATATTGCGTGTGTTCATGTATTTTTTAAAAAATGTGTCTGTTTGTGTTTTTGATGGTAACAGTGAGGGGAGAAAGCGAAAAATTAGAATGATGCGTTCGTTCACTTGATATAGTGTAAATATCCCGAAATTTAGGAGAGCTTTGAGGATGATCAACTATTGATATCGTTTGAAAAGGGGTTCTTGAATATTCCATTTTCGAGTGGCACTGTAATTTTTAAAACCTTTTGATCATCCGATTAGAATTGGTGTAGGGATTTTCTCGCACCGTTATGAAACTACCCGAATAATGTACACAAGAAGGTAATAGGAAAGGGGTCATCGATCAATATTTGAAGTTTTGGAATTTGCGTGAAGTCTTTTGAAATTCCGGAATAATTTTTTAATCTATGCACTGGTTATCAAAACTATCGGAATGTTATGACGCACTTTTGTCATCAGAACTAAGGAACTCTGGTAGACTTTTCCAAGTCTGTATAGTGGAAATCAAGAAAACCATCACTGAACTTAAATTAACTTCGATAGAGACTCAATTGAAAAAATTCACACGTGACATGAATTTTCGTCATAAGGGCCAAGGAATATATAGCGTTCAGAACTATTCATCTAACATAAATTGTTCGTTTTTCCTATCACGATATACCAAATATGTCGCATTATATAGAGTGCGCTGATTACTCGCTCTATGACAAACATTTTCTAACCCATTCAGACGAATTTTTACCAAAACCTGATATCCTACACCTCTCATCTAGAGTTTCTTCCAAATAACTGTGTCACAACTACTAGACAACAAGCAACTATTCATATAAATTATAGTCCTCAAAACTCTATTGTGTCAGCAAAGAACAGATATATCAGCCCTCATCACAGATAAATAATGATTACAACACAGCGATACTTACTACAGTGCCGGCCATTGTGTTTCCCTTCAGCCATTTCGATACTCGATGATTTCCATATTCTGAGATGTAAATATTTCCATCAATATCAAGATGTAAATCATAACTATGACCTATCTGATTTAAAGCCGATCCTGAGCTTTCATTACCAGCCACACGAAAACCTAATGGTTCATCTCGTAACCATTTCATTACTCGATAATTACCAGCATCTAAAATATACATTGTACCATCAGAATCAACAGCGATATCAGTTGGCGATGATAATTGACTATAACCATTTCCTGAAACTCCATTTCCAGGTAACCCTGCGGCATTCGTTGCAGAACTCCCTTTCGTAGATCCTATTTTGAAAAAAACATAATCACATGATTTCTTCAGTGTTCAATACCTACCGGGTGGAAACACTTGAATTCGATGAAGTCCATTGTCTACTACGTACAAATAACCGTAGCCATTGAAAAAGATATTCATTGGTGTCCTTAAATGCATTAAATTGGTAGAACTGGTGGAAAGGCCTCCGGCAATGATACTAAGTGATGAATTCCATATAGCTGTCGGGCATACTTGCTTTGTGGGTTTAGCTAAAAATAAGCGTGATATGCCAACAATCATCGCATAGAGATGGAAAACTTACTTGGTGGTGGAGCTGTGGTGGTTATTTCTGGAACTAGAAGGAAAATATTGATGGAAAATATTAAGTGAATGATGTGTCTTCGTGCTTACGGCAAATTATAGATGCTAGAACAACTCTATTATGAGAAGAATCAGCTATAGCTAAATTACCAGATCGATCAAAGGCGATACCATATGGATTCGAAAATGTTCCTGATAATATAGTTATTCCATAGGTTGATCCAGGAGACCAACGCTGGATTCGATTGTTTCCTGAATCCATAATATACATATTTTCGAATTGATCGAGTATAATAGATGTTGGATAGTTCAATCCATAGGACCATTTACTGCGCACTCCGTTTTCTCCTGCTACCGTGGTTGCATTTATAGCTCCTGTAAACATTACAGAGAGTATCACAATGTTTCCAGTAAAACAGAAATACATACCTGGTAACCATTTTTGAACTCGATGGTTTCCATAGTCCACAACATATAATGTCTTCTTCATTGTTACATAAATTCCCCAAGGATTTTTTAATTGACTTAATGTATTTCCAGATTTACTTGTCGTTCCAGCTACCTGTGAATTAAATCGCCGACCGACGTTACTAGTAGCTTGCTATTTTAACTGAGCGTCACTTACTACGATACCAGCGCCTGTGTTTCCCTTCAACCATTTCGATACTCGATGATTTCCATATTCTGAGATGTAAATATTTCCATCATTATCAAGATGTAAATCATAGCTATGAGCTATCTGATTTAAAGCTGATCCTGAGCTTTCATTTCCAGCCACACGAAATCCTAATGGTTCATCTCGTAACCATTTCATTACTCGATAATTACCAGCATCTAGAATATACATTGTACCATCAGAATCAACAGCAATATCAGTTGGAGATGATAATTGACTATAACCATTTCCTGCAACCCCATTTCCAGGTAATCCTGCGACATTCGTTGCTGCACTCCCTTTCGTAGATCCTATTTGAAAGAAAATATCAGAGCATGATTTCTTCAGTGTGCAATACTAACCGGGTGGAAACACTTGAATTCGATGAAGTCCATTGTCTACGACATATAAATAGCCATAGCCATTGAAAAAGATATTCATTGGTGTCCTTAAATGCATTAAATTGGTAGAACTGGTGGAAAGGCCTCCGGCAATGATGTTAATTGATGAATTCCATATAGCTGTCGGGCATACTTGCTTTGTGGGTTTAGCTAAAAATAAGCGTGATATGCCAACAATCATCGCATAGAGATGGAAAACTTACTAGGTGGTGGAGCTGTGATGGTTATTTCTGGAACTAGAAAGAAAATATTGATGCAAAATATTAAGTCAGTGATGTGTCTTTGTGCTTACGGCAAATTATAGATGATTGAACGATTCTGTAATTGGTTGACTCCGCAATGACTAAGTGGCCAAGCGGATGAAGCGCGATACCACGCGGGGTTCCAGAAATTGTTGACAATACTGTAATTCCATATGCTGATCCAGGGGACCATCGTTGAATTCGATTATTTCCTGAATCCAGAATGTACATGTTTTCGAATTGATCGAATATAATTGATGTTGGAAAGTTCAGTCCATAGGACCATCTACTGGGCACTCCATTTTCTCCGGCAACCGTGGTTGCATTTATAGCTCCTGTAAAGATTAGAGAGTATCACAATGTTTTTGAACAAAATAGAAGTACAAACCTGGTAACCATTTTTGAACTCGATGATTTCCATAGTCGACAACATATAATATGTTTTTAGCAGTTACATAAATTCCCCATGGATTTTTTAATTGACTTAATGTATTTCCAGACTTGTTTCCGAAACCAGCTACCTAATAGTTAGCAAATGCACGTTCACAAATATGTAAAAGTTGATCAGACGTAATATGACTTACCACGATACCAGCGGCTCTGTTTTCCTTGAGCCATTTTGTTACTCGATGGTTTGTGTGTTCAGAAATATAAATATTATCGTCGTTATCAACATATAAGCCATAACTCTGTCCAATCTTGTTCGGGGTTGTGCCGGAGCCATTGCCGCCGGCAACTGTAACTACTATGGTATTGGTCCATTGCTGAACGCGATAGTTTCCAGAATCCAGAATGTAAATTAAGTTTGTATTTTTTATATAAATTGCTGTTGGAGAAGAAAGAGTCAAATTAGAAAGTGTCGTGCCCGTCAAAGAATGATTCGTATATTTTTGTATACGATTATTAGTAGTATCTGCAACAAAAAGAGTTCCATTGGCATCAAATTTAGCATCAATAGGGCCATTTAATTGTGTTGGCGCTGCTCCACGTGTTCCAATACCAGCTATAACAGTAATGGTTTGATTCCAAATTGCTGTTCGACATACAGGCAATTCCGGTGCTAGAAAATGTGGAATATGGAAAAATTGAGATCTCAAATAAATTCTTAGTATGTTGTCTACTCACGGCATGTATTAGTAATGAGATTAATTTTTTGAATTCGATGATTATTAAAATCGGTTACGAATATATTCCCATATTTGTCGAAAGCCATTGTTTGTGGAGAACTCAATTGATTTGCTGAAGCTCCATTCGTATCTGAACAGCCAAATAAACATGTAAATCCATTTGGTATCGAACGAATAATTCGATGGTTACCACTATCAACAATAAACATATAGCCACTTGCATCGAGTGTAACACTCGTTGGTTGATTTAAGAGTACAAAAATCGAAGCACCAAAACCAGCCATAGTTTGTGCATGTGTTTCACCGTCAAGAAAACATTGTATTCGATTATTATCGGTATCAGCAACGTATAAATTCAAATTTTTATCAACAAATATTCCATTTGGATGATCAAGCATATTTGGCGTGGGTCCCGGACAACCAGTACCAGCTACGGTTACTACTGTTGCTACACTACTAGTCAATTGTGTTTTCAAAATACGATGTTCATTTACTAACGAACAATACAGATTATTGATCTCGTCAACAAACAAACTTGTACATGAACTGTTAATCTGCATTACCGGTCCATAGTAAGTACCATTCAATGTCCATTTATCAACTCGTCCATTCGAATAACCATTATCAAGAAAAATTTCGTCATTTTCTGTAATAAACATACTCCATGAATTGATTAGATTTGTAATATTAATTATAGTCCATGTTTCATTATGTCTTAATAAAATACGATTTTTCTGTCGATTATTAACATAAATTTTATTATGAATAGTAATAAACAAGTAACGTTCATCGAGAGTCGATTCACTTGACCCTCGACTGAATGTATTAGTGTACGCGCATATAAAAATTTGAATTAAAAACGATCGACTATACGTATATACATGTATATGATAAAGTTTCATCATACATCATATTGGGCAGCACCGCGTCGGTCGTCGGCGTCCCTACGGTCCGCCACTTCCGACACGCGCTGCCACATTTTTCGACTCAAGCATAGGTAGTTATCGAATATCTAGGTCTAGATGATTATAGATATCTGAGAAGGACTACTTTATAGTTTTCTAAACACAACAATAGAGTCGGAAACGCCATATCGGATTTAACATAATCACATCATAGGAAAAATCTCTGTTTTTCCAAAATACGAATCTTCTAATGAGCAATACCCAGTTCCAAATTTTGAAAAATCGACAGTTTCCAAAAATACTCAGTTGAAAATTTTGAATATCTACCTATCAATTGAAACTCGCCGATCTGGATTATCCAGAGTACCATTAAGTTCCAACTATCATTTGTCATCTATTAGGAGTTACTAAAGTCGATGTTATTTTGACCTCTGAACCCGATTTATACTCAAATTCCAAATTCTCCGACTTCGATTATCTGGGGTCAGACCAACTTTCCATCATCATTGACCACTATTAGTGGCTTCTTAAATCGATGTTTTTTTGACCTTTCAACTCGATTTGTACTCAAATTCAGACTCCCTGACCTCGATTACCCAAGGTTCGACCAAGTTCTAACCATCATTGGTCAGTATTACAAGTTTCTTCAACAGATGTTTTTTTGACCTTTGACCTCATGGATGACTCATATTCGGACTCCTTGACCTCGAAAACCTAGGGTCCAACTAAGTTCCAATCATCATTGGTCACTATTATGAGTTTCTAAAACCAATGTTTTTTTGACCTTTGAACCCGATTTGTACTCAAATTCGGACTCCCTGACCTCGATTACCCAAGGTCCGACCAAGTCCCAACGATCATTGGTCACTATAAGTGAGTTCTTAAATCGATGTTCTTTTGACCCCGATGCAAACAGACAAACAAACAAACAAACAAACAAACGAATTTTTTTCATATGACCCTCCTTACAGTCGAGGGAATATACTAGCTGGTTGTTGACCTACAGCTGATATATTTGCAATAGTTGTCGCATTACTGTCCCATAATACGCACGAACTAAATGTTGGTTGATTCACAGAAATACCTACGCGAAAGAATTTTTATATTAAATCGATCATCGAATAAAGATTACTTACAACAAATATCGTTTATAACGAATACCAAAGTAAAAAAAATGCTTAAAAGCATACTTTCATGTGTATTCAATTTGTTATGAGTTAGTAATAATAATTTTTTTCTTGTTCTCTGCCAATATTTTCTGAGCAAGAAATGACTCTAAATATTTGTCAGTCAACTTGATGATGACGATGATATTTTATGATCATACTAAATGTCATGTTTAGTAACTATGAAAATTATCAGCTAAAGTAATACAGTAGTGTCCAATTTGAAAGTAGAATTCAAATTTCAAGTCAAATATGTAACGGATCCGTCATAATAAATGGCGGTCTCAGTATTTTGATCATATCTCCTTTATTTTTCTACCGATTCGACCGAATTTTTTTCTATATATCAGGCTTATAGTTAAAATATATTGATAAAACGCCTTGCATGTTAAACGAGTTTTCGTGTATTTAGACATTAGTAGAAATTGATTTGACAAATAATCAGATTGGAGATGATGAGACTTATTATATTGCTCATGCTTTATTAACGAATAATGTTGTTGTTCTTATTTTTCGATTGAGACGATGGTGCTCAATATCTGATCGAATTATTACAAAATAATAATGTAATAATCATTCGATCTATATAATGAATTTTTAAGTTAAACTTGATATTCATGGATTACTTTCATTAAAATCATGCATGGTACTTTTTGTCTACAAAAAAAAAACATTTATAAGGGGCACTACCCCCTCCTATTGTAGGTTTTTCATGGCTACGCAAATATGAATGAGAAAGAGAAATATCTCTTTCTAAGTCATGATTTAGAAAGAATAACATTTTTTTAAAGTTGATGATGTCTACACATGTATTTAACATAGTTCTAATATGCATTATCAACAACAATTGTTTAGGCATATCATGGAATACGAATCCGATAACATTTGCGAATGAAACTTTTGTTAATCAACAGCCATCTGGTATGTTCCTCGATGTTGATAATAATATTTATGTGGCTGTTCGACAAAATAATCACATTCTTACACTCAAGATAGTAATAAAGCATCAGTCAAACTATTCACCAATCCACAAATGATGGCTTTCGACAGAGAAGGAAATATATTTATTACAGATTTCAATAATAATCGAATTCAGAAGTTTCCTATCATCGTAAATTCATGCGGTATGTATGGTACATGTGAAAGCTCAATGCCTGACAGAATTCAATCTGAAGGAACTCTAGGATCTGGCCAAAGTCTTACTTCAAATAACAATTGTTATCATATCGATGGTAGTCAAAAATCCTATTTGCAGCTCGAATACATACAACAAGACCCATGTTGCACAAACCGGTCCAAAACCGCCGGTTAACTGGGCATTTAACCGTTCCGGATATCGCATTCGGCCGCGGTTAACCGCGGTTGTTTTTCGTGATATGTTCTCCTTTCAAATTGAACAAATTTTTTTTTAATCTTAGAAAACTGTCAGAATTTGAGTCAAAATCGGGTCTCCTTATATGTGTAAGCGTGCTGAAGCCATTGGTGCTAGCCACATCTCCCAATTTTGCTTAGTTTTTGAGTTTGAAATTAATTAAAGATGCCGCTAGAAAAAATATTGATTCGCTTGTCGTTGAACCTACGACGATGAATTTTAGAGATTTGTAGAAAACAGGTTTCGAAACTTAGCAAACCATTTTTTTCAATGAAAACTAACATTATTATGAGATTCTCTATCGAAATTATAGAAAAATCAGTGAAGCTAAAGGCGCAAAATGGAAAGCCGATTCTAACCGACGGTTTTTGAATCAACCGGTGGGAACCGGCGGTTTTCTTTAAAAATCGAGAACATGGGTAGATTTTTCGATTGAAATTTTTCTGGTGGATAATGTAGTATTCCTTCGATCGTTCGATGATCATCATCATTCTTCCACGAGTACACTTCTATTTTCGGTAAGTTTCTCTCAGTAATTAGTTGATTTTCATCAGTTATTGACTGTGCTGATTTTAATTCTGTAATATCATTAATCAAATAAATTTCCATGGATCTTTCAAATGATGAATAAACAAATGCAATCGATTGATTTTTTCTTGAACAAGCAATCAATTCATAGGTACCATTCCATCCATTATGATAAACTAAATCTTTCATTGATAAGTCTTGACTATAAACGTGTACTTCTGTTCCTAATTGTCCAAGTATATAAATACTTGAATCAGACTTCATTGCATATTGATTAATATTACCCTCGAAATGTTCAGCTAAACGCGTTAGTTTATTATCAATTAAATTTAATGAATAAAGACGATACTGTGTATGATTAAACAATTCTTTATTCGAACCAAGACTCAACATTCGAAAGAGTAAGTATTGACCATCGTTTGATACTTGTAATTGAAATTCAAGTCCTTCATTATATGTTAATCTTGATGGTTCAGCTGTACTATTTCGAAGATCAATTGAGTAGAGTTCAAAATCATTCATATCTTCGATAAGATTTGATACGGATGAGAAAATAAGTTTTTCGAAAAATGACACATATACTAATTTACCAATGAGTAACGATAGATTTCGAATGATATTTGTTTCTGTAGATAATACACGGTCATTGAAATTAAAATGAATCTGATAAATTACAGCTTTTTGACGTAAACTATTTTCTCGATATTGTATAACATCTTTCCATTCGTCTTCATCTATTTTTGGCGATGATTTAATACAAGCAAAATAAAGAGATGAATCATTCTTTGACCAAGTCAAAGTTACTGGAGTATCATTTCCAATTTCGATCGAAAATAGCTCATCGAATAAAAAAGAATAAATATAAATATATTGTCCTGTTTCTTGTTTATTTATTAGCGAATGATTTTTCGGTAAAAATGCAATCAAATTACCAGATGGCGACCATTATGGTTCAATAGATTGCTCAAGATTTGTTGTAATGATTTTTTTCGTTCGAGTATTTATATCATAGAGCCATAGAGTGTTTTCATAACTACTTGTATTCCATGATGGACGTTTCGTTTGAATAAGTAAATGTTGATCAGTTGGAGAAAACTTTAAAACTGGAAATGTCGTATAATCGAAGAACTCATCAAAAGTTAATTTTGGTTTTGTTTCAACAGAAAAACAAAATAGAAATAATTTTAAAATCAAAACGAAATAGATTGCTTTTAACATTAGATATTTATGATTTATTGAAAAAGATTATTCATATATAAAGGTTTGATATTTCGAACTGACATTTGTCTAATCATTTTCTCTTATTCTCAAATATAATCACGGTAGAACTTGATTTTGACATGAGAAAAAATGAAATCGTTTTTTGATTCGATGAAAAAGCTTGACAATGATGAGTGAAAGAATTTTCAAAGAAATGTTTAAACCACTAAAGAGACCAATTAATGTTGTAAACGCATAAATGACATTGGCTCGTTCTGAATACGTATATGAACATGTTGTTGCATGACAGATTTGAAAATATTTCTCATACGATATATTTGTTTGCCAATCTTCAATAAATAATTGATTAGCAAGTGTATTGATAGTATCAGTTTTAGTGGATTGATTCGAAAAAATTGTATACGATTGTGTGATATTAAAAATGTCAGTTAAAAGATGAAGACATTGTTGATTATAGAGACATTGAAGTGTCGATTGAAGAACTGAATTCAATGGATAACATCCAACTCGAATACCTTCAATAAGGATCGATCGATTCTCTGAATAGATTGCAGCTGGTTGCGAACAATCACCATCTTGACCACATGAACAAGTTCCATTTTCATGTTGATATTTAAGTGGATAAGTAAATATAGTCGAGCCAGATTCGATATCAGTGATTTGATATTTCCAACTACTTGAATAGATAGTTACAAATGCATTTCCACTAATTGCATCACGAATAGATCGTAATGCTCGAATATAATTTGAACGTGTATTGGATTGAAATTGTTTGATTGTTGTTTGAATTTGTTTTATAAAATCAATTGAATGAATCAAGTTTGTACTTAGATATTGTTGTGTTAAAAATGAGGAAAGACTATTGACTATTGTCATATTTGCTAATTGACATAAAGATCTTAATGTTTGAAAATAGGATATGGCTGATCCACGAAAATCAATATAAGCATAATTATTTCGATTAGCAATCTTATTAAACCAATCTTGTTCAATAAAATCACTTAAACATATTGGATGAAATGTAGATTCGATAGAAACAAATTCAGAATAATTCATTGAAAGTTCATTACAAGGACAAGTCAATACATTCTCATATTCATCATTCAAATGTTCGTATGTTTCAATTGAAGGATTCAATATCACTCGACGAAATTCGTAAATTGAGATTATTCGATAAATTCCAAGAATAACTAATGTACTCAATAAAATAGTCAAATACAAACGAGTACTTTGCTTTTGAATACGAATCCGTTGTTGATCTTCTTCTTGATCATGATATTTGAATAAATTTAATGAAACAATATATTTCCAAATGATCGATGGAAGAAAATAAATCAATGACCAATAACTGAATATTGACAATAGAAATTTCTTAAAACGTATGAATATTGGTACACTAATTTCATTTTCATGATGTCGACATAGTTTTATTCTCAATGAAATTAATAATGGACTCAGAATTCGAAGAACTATTCTGAGACCACTGAAAAGACTGAGAAAAGTTGTCATTAAATAAAGATAATTTTCTCTTTTTTCATAAGTATATCTACATTGTTGTGGTGCACAAATTGAATAATAGTTTTCAAAGGAAATAGATGGATTCCATTGTTCGATAAATAGATTTTCGATAATAAGACTTATTTGTGTTTGAGGTGTATATTGACTTGTTGAAATTAGATTGAGTGATGTCATTGTAAACGATGGAATATATGGTTGCAAAGCATTGAGACATGTTTGATTATAAAAACATTCAAGTGTCGAATGAAAGAGAGATTCGATTGAAGAACATCCAAAGAGAAATGTTGGCAACGATACAATAGGTTTAGTCGAATTCAAATTAACATAAATGCCAGATGGAATAAAACATGAATCACTATTTAAAATACATGAACAATTGATTGAATCAAATGATAGCTTATTTGATTTGGAATACGTTATAGGAGTGTTATTCATTAAAGTTATTGATATATCTTCACTTGAATACACACCAAAATAGATTTGATTGTCACGAAGCATATATTCAATAAATTTGATTTGTAAGAAAAATAAATCTTTGATCAACTGTTTAAATAGTGTTATTAATCGATTACTTTCTAAGTTGAATCTTAGATTTGATAAAGCATATAGACTAATAAATGATGTTTCATTAAATATAAATAACAAATCTTCAATTGTTTGATTGGCTGCACGACAAAATGCATCTAATTGAGGAAATTGAGCAGTTGAGATGAAACGCATATCAGCTGGATTATTTATAAGATTTGATGTCACCATTTGAAGCATCATATTTACCCATGATATAGATACATATTTGCTTGAGCAAATTCCATGAAAACTTGGTTGAAAATGAATAAATTCTTTTTGATGAATGATCATTTGTGAACATGGACAAGATAATGTGTTTGGATATAGATTTGCTAATCTTTCAAAATCTTTTTGTGTAGGAAAATTAACTTGCTCAGTGTACAATTGATTTATTACCATAGAGAAAATTGTTAAAACAACAATTGTAACTAGGAAATGAAAAGAAGATATTTGTACTTTGATGGAGGATTTTTAAAGAAAAATGACGAGAAACATACTGACAAATAATATGAAAAATATTCGTGTTGCATTTTGTTGTTGCTCGACTGTCAATTTGTTTTTATGAGCAAATAGATTAAGTTCAATAATCGATTGTTTTAATTTAAACAATTTCATTTTCAGATTATCACGATTGTTTTTTCTAAAATGCCAATATTTCATTGCGAGAGGTACTAACAATTCAAGAATGATAGTTAAACCACTATAAAAAGCAAGTAATGTTGTGAGAATATAAACAAAATCCAATGAATGAGAATATTTATATGAGCATCGCATTGGAGCACATTCAGCAAAATACAAATCATATGAAACATTCAAATTCCAATGATTTACGAATAATTGACGAAGCATTTGCATGACAGTAGAATTTTCATTAACTTGATCAGTTGATGATAATGTCAAAATGGATACATTTATTTTCGATGAAGAATATCTTTGCAATATTTGCAAACAATGTATCTCATAAAAGCATCTCAATGATGAAATTAGTAAAGACTCTAATGATGAATATCCAGAATAGAAGCCATTTAATGTTAATGTTGTTCTATCAGTTGGAACATGAGCTACGCACGTGTTTGAGACAAGTTTTGGCATCGTTACTTCGTATAAGCCCATAGGAATGTTAGACATAGGGATAGGGGAATTATCACATCGACATGGACGAGTAGATGCGATAGTATATGTACAAGGCAAATTTCTTAAATGATACTCGCCTTGATTATCTTTAAAGAGAGTGGTTATTGCATTAGCGTTAATTCCAGCAACAGCTTGAGTACGACGTGATATATTTTGAAATAAGTCTACTAAACGAAGTAATGACGAAGGAATACTGTTTTTTAATGAAGTTGTCAAAGCATCAACCTAATAAAGAAAAAAAAGGATGTCTTTGAAAGGAATTTTAATACAGTTGTATACCTGAATATGAAGACTATTGTTCGAAATGAGATGAGTACTGATAAACTGTGTCTCTAGGAAATTGTTTGTTTCATCAACAACAATCTGTTGAGCAAGCGAACACAATGAAGATAACAACTGAAATTGTGCACTCAATGTTGATCGTATATCTATTCGCAGATATAAACTGGCATTTTCCCAGAATAATGCATCCGACCATGTTCTTTCGACAAATTCACTTGAACAAATCGGATGAAATTCAGGTTGCAAATTAAGAAATATTCGATGAGAAATGGTAATTGTACGACATGGACATGAAACTGTAGTCGATTGAGAAGATTCGAAAGACTCGACATCTTCCAACGAAGGAGATTCAATGGTCACTGTGTGTTCTTGAACCGAAAGAGACGTGCATGTCAGAAGAATAATCACTGCAACTAAAACAGAGTATTTCAAACAATTCATTACCCTGTCTTTATTTCGATACTAATTATACTAAGAAGAAGTAGACTGTAAATTCTTGTAGCAATACGTTGTTCAGATATTGTCAGAGTATTGACATGATCGAAACGATTCATTTCTAATAACCATGTTTTAAACGAATGTATTTGTCGTATACAAGTCATATTCATACTTTACAAGTACAAAATAAAAAATAGTACATTTGTTTCTCTCTCTCTCTTTCTATATATGCACATATGTTGATGAATAATTACTTCCGTAATTTGAAAATATAATATTTTTTTTCAAGTAGAATTTTCAGAACATTTTTCTATTTGCAAAAAAAACAATGCCAGACGGACGTAGAGAAGAGTATTCTTTACCTAAAGTAATCTAATTTGCTATTTCTATTTATCCAGCGAAGCTGAAATAATGCGAGAATGAAATAAAATAAACAAATATATTTCAATGTATCCACGACGAAGAATCTGAATCGTAGAATCTTATTAAATCCGATTGTTGACAATTCATCAGATTCGACAGTCGGAATTGATCAGGCCAACTGATATCCTAGAAGATCCTGTGAGGCATATTCGCCTTGGGTTGTTATCACAGGCAAAGCTTTTTTTCATAATCTTTCTCCTATCACATATTTATGAATTTATAACATATGATAAGGCCGTTCTTTTCGTTTTCTTCTCAGCATCTGCAAGTACTTGATCTTACAGATAATGATGTTGGCATTGACGGAGTTAACGCTCTGATGAAAGCATTGCAATATAATCAAGTCATATACTTTTCGATTGTAATCTATTCATTTAATAGTGTTTTATTTTAGTTATCAACATTGACTACATTATTTCTTAATGATACACGTTATCTGTCCAAAGTAGATTTGAAGGAATTTAACATAGCCCCTCTATTGCGCAAGAGCAAAGTAATTTCTCTTGATATATGCGTTTTTTTTAAATTTCTTTCTTTCAATGTTTAGATATTCCCGAGTACAAATTGGAGAGAAAATTTCTGTGATTATCTCGAAGCTCTGAAAATCGCTCTAATTATAAGAACAGATGAGGTCAGACTTGTTTCGATAAGTTCGTTGTTTATTAAACAGATTTTATCCGTATATATGTAGCAAATAACTGAACTCGATCTCACAGGTCAATATTTTGGAGTTGCTGGTGCTCAACATATTGCTGATGCTTTAAGCGTGAATAAAGTTAGTTTACTTGAGTTTCTACAGATGATATGTCTTTTACGAGCAGATACTCGAAATACTGCGTATCAATCTTGAACAAATCGATGGCCCATCTGGATTTCAATACTTTATTGAGCAATTAAAAGATGTGATGGTTAATATATTGAATTGATCAGATGTCGTATTTATTTGTTTGTTCTGTTTTGCATCTATAGACTCATATGAAATTATATCTAGGTGGAACGACGACTAGAGATTATCTGTGTATAAATACCATCGACAAAATACGAGCTGATCCAGTAGATAGCCATTCTCAGAAATCTCTTTCCATTAATATTTATCTTATTTCATGGATAGACAATCACAACGATAACATTTATAGACAAGTACATTTCCACCGCAGCCCTCATCTATCTAGCTCATGCTATGACACATCATTCAGTAGTTGACTGAAGTTATTCGATACATATCTACATTTTCATAATTAATATTTAGATGTTAACTGCATTGACTCTAATTCACAATCAATTTAAATCAGAGTTCGAAATCTATGTAGCTAATATTATAAAATGGAATACGGTATGAAGAATATCCCTTACTATACATTGATGTCATTATCTATTTGTAGATGCTGGAGATGTTGTGCCTAGAAAAGAATCCAATTAGTGAAGAAGGTATGATGCATCTTGCATCTGCATTAGAGAATCATATGGTATATGCAATATTTTCGAAAATACAATTGAATATTTCGCATTTTTAGACACTAAAAACGTTGATCCTTTCTCGGAATGAAATTGGATCATTTAATACGAAATATCTTGCTCATGTCATACAGAATAATACAGTATATTTTATTTTATCTAACCTTTTACTTATTCGACTTTCTGGAAATAGACATTAACGACATTGATATTGAAAAATAATCAAATTGAAGATGAAGGAGCGGAATATATTGCCACTGCACTCCAAACCAATCAAGTATCTATATTTCGTATATTTAGATATTAGTAGAACTTGATTTGACAAATAATCAGATTGGAGATGATGGAATTTCTTATATTGCTAATGCTTTATTAACGAATAATGTTGTTTTTATTTTTCGATTTATTTCTCTTCAAATTTTTCTCTATAGACACTTTTGAAGTTGAAGTTAGAGACCAATGAAATAGGTGTGCTTGGATCAACGTACATTGCCAATGCATTGCAGAAGAATACAGTCAATTGACATTTCTTCTTTTTCTTTTTCATCTCTCTCTCTCTCTCTCTCTTTCATCATTAGACATTAGATACTTTACACCTCGGTCGAAACAAAATCGGAGCAGAAGGTACTAAACATCTTGCACATGCATTGTCAACGAACCAAGTAAGCGCTCGTTGTATCAAAATCATTCATGTTATCCTTCAAAATGTACAGACACTTCAACAATTGATTCTTTTTTACAACCGAATTGGAGACGAGGGTGCTCAATATCTGATCGAATTATTACAAAATAATAATGTAATAATCATTCGATCTATAATGGATTTTTAAATCTGATCATGGATTTTTTTATGCATAGACACTCATTAAACTTGATATTGGATTCAATGGTGTTAACATCGAAACATGCAAAGTTATCGATAATATGCTATGAGACAGAACGATGATATTCGCTTTTCTTTTGCCCATTTTATATGTTGTTCTTTTTTTTCGTATAGACATTTGTAATCAAGAATGTCAATAAGATGTTTCTGAATCGAGAATATAACATGGATTGCTTTCCTAATAAATATAATAATAAAATTTCTATTATTAAAGTCATGCGTGATACTTTCATATTGAACAGGCCAACAAGTGTTATTCTGGATGATAATGATTATTTATTACAGATTTCAATAATCATTGAATTCATGCGATGCCGGTATTCATTTTATTCTGCTTTCTGAAACTGTTATCAAAATTATCAAATTTCTTTATTTTTTTTTTGTCGATGACGATGAAGCTTGTTTTGATGTTCTCAATGGACGGCAAC
>Ga0209914_1001742_pt1 | contig 20439 bp, 16 predicted proteins | sample ThiBiot_500_plan_FD_183949 | JGI IMG/M metagenome (GOLD analysis project Ga0209914, IMG submission 183949) | Wastewater bioreactor microbial communities from Cape Town, South Africa - Thiocy_cont_500_plan (SPAdes) | ecosystem: Engineered > Bioreactor > Thiocyanate-remediating > Anaerobic-Aerobic...
TGGCTAATTCAAGATTGGCTTTCGCTTGAGGAAATTCAAAATTCCAAACTTCATTTGAATATTCAACATAAATATTACTTTGCGGATTTAATTCATTCAATAATAATTGAGCAAGATTTAGAATATAATCATTTCCAGCTAAATGAGGCACATTCACCCAAACATCCATCGAATGATTAAATTGATTGATGAGATAGGGAATTGTGTGCCAAGGATTATGTTTTGGTGGAACATATAAAGGCCAAGTCAAAGATGTTGTGTCATTCCAATTCACTTCGAAATTCTCATTCGTATCAGTCCAATCCATAAAACGGAGAAGATTAAAACGTGAAAGATGTGCTAACATTAAATCAGTGATTTGTATTTGTGACGATTGATTATATCCTGATTGTAAAAGAGTTAGATTTTGAAGACCAGGTCCAGTTGTATTACGAAATCTGAGAGTCATTGATTGTGTACCTTCATAGACAAATACCAAAGCTGTTAGAGTATTCGTCATCGAATCATAGGTTTTATTTCGAATTGAATTTTTCGATCCTTCAATAAGTGACACATCTGCATTTCCATTTGCTTGTAGAAAATAAATTCCACCTAAATCAAGATTTAACGAAGCAACTTGAATACCGAAATCAGTTATTGGCCATCCAGTCAATGGATCGAATGAAGCATTGGCTATCCATGGCGTTTCAACATTTCCCCAACCACGGCCTTGTTTTATTAGATTGACATACGGACTTGTACGTGTCCAATCACGTAACATTGGAATATTACCTCCAAGTGGAACTGATAACAAAACATTCAACGAATAAATTAAAATCAAGAGTGAAAATAAGTTAGACATCTTTTCTCTGTATGTTTTTTTTACTAACGCGAATAATAAAAAAAAAGTGTACCTTACAAAAAAAAGTGATGATAAGATTACAAATTGTTGAAATATTATTTATAGATACGAATCAACGAAACAGAATTCTCTTTGTTATATCGAAACTACGAATTGAATATCCTGTTTGAACTGTTTCAATTTGAATGAATTGACCATTATTGATTGATCCTTCTAAAAGGTCTGATTTTCCAGCTGTATAAACACTGAAATTCAATAGAATCGGTGATTCAAATAGTTTGTTGCATTTACATTTCGAGATGGAATCGGAATAGGTTTTATTTCGAATTGAATTTTTCGATCCTTCAATAAGTGACACATCTGCATTTCCATCTGCTTGTAGAAAATAAATTCCACCTAAATCAAGATTTAATGAAGCAACTTGAATACCGAAATCAGTTATTTCTTGAACATATGGCTTTTAAAGTATCATCAAAAACAAAATATTCCAATTGAAAAACTAGATCTTTTCTCTTCGTATTGCCAGGGTACAAATAAACGAACACAGCGTGAACTTGAAAATCTCGGTGCAGATTTAAATGCTTATACATCAAGAGAATAGACTGCTTAGTATGCTAAATGTTTTAATAAAGATTTACCATGGATTAAAAGAAAAATCGTTTTCCCTTGTTTTTTTATAAATAAATGATTGAATCAGTTAGTTGTTGAACTTCTCTCGGATATTCTTCAAAACAGTCAATTTGGTCATTGTAACGAATATTGAATTATGAATTGATGGAATGAGTGGTGTAATGTGGGATGGAAAAATCAATTCGTTACGTGCCCAGGGCGAACATGCCTCACAAGATCTTATCGGATCCTAACAAAATCCGACGGGATCCGACAGTCGGATTTTTCGTCCTGGGAAGCTTTTGTTGCTCTATATTTAATTCATCAAAGTCGAAACTTCACGGTTCAAAATCAACCCGATGAAAGTCAAAACTTCGTCGTACAAAACCCGCCTGACCACTATCAAAACTTTATGGCTTAAAATCAATCCGATGAAAATCGAAACTTCATAAGTTCATAACCTATTTACGAATAGGAAAGAAGCAAAGCAATGCATCGTGAATTCAAATACTTTTTCCCTTCGGATTTTTATTTTGAAACAGAATATTGACATTCAAAGAGAAAGAAACGAAAGTTTCTGTTCGAAGCTTTGCAAAGCTCATTTGTCATTTACCATCGCAAACAATCTACAAAAATTATACAAAAAACGAACCAAATTACAACACCATATCATGTTTCTACAGAAATGTAAGAAGCTCAATCTCATTCCAGAAGGATTGAGAACAAAAAACACTACAAACTTACTCAACAGTCAACAAATCCTAAACAAAACAAGTCAAAAATTACGTGACAATACTCTACAACAAAAATACAAACAATTTCAATTCATCAACAAAGAATTAAACACCCAAGAAACAATAATTAAACAATATTTATCAAATATCACATCAAATGACACATTACAAAATGAATTAAAATGGTTAAACACTTATGACAAACAATTTAAAGAAAAATTACTCAAGAATCAAGAAAAGAAAATACAAAAACTCATACAACAACAAAGACAAACAATTATTAATGAAACAACGAGAACCCAAAACATCAACAACACCAAAAAAACGGACAACGTTATCAATTTGTCTAAAATTAATTTAAGTGAACAACATTTATCTGTACTATCCAAAGGATTAAAATTTATTCCAACACAAAATAAATGCGGAAACATCGGATTGAAATCCGATCGTTATGTGTACTTCAAAAAGTTAACCCTAGAGATTTCGATAGTGATGATGGAGTAAAGGAGGGGAAGGTTGGTTGAGAGATAATGGAGGGGGAATGTGAGGAAGGATGTTCGAAAGATGACAGTGAGGGAAAGATATGTGTCAATATTTTATGTTAATCTCTGTTTCTACTTCAACTGTGTTTTAGATCCTAATTTACAAATTGATCCTTCTATTCGAAGAAAATGCATATTATCTATGCTGACAAAGTGTCAAAATATGATGAGTTTTTCTGGCTTTGTAAGAAGTACCAGAAGGATAAAATTTTCAAAGGAGCATATTTTTCACTATGTTTTGATATCATACGATAGCCCATGAAGAGTTCTATCTAGTGGGAGAAACTCGTATCGATTCCATGAGAAAAACGTGTAATTTACTCCGATATTATGTCTAAATTTACTAATTTTTGGTAGTATTGAAAATGTGTTGTACAGAAGAAATTTTCATCACTATAGATCTATCTATACTATTTAGTCTGATTTCGTAGCGCATGAAATTCTCTATCGAACGGTGTATAATAGTATGAGTTTTGTCACAGCTACGAGAAAATATTAGCTTAGAGAAAACTGTCAATTACCAGGATCTCCATCAAATCATGAGGGAAAAAGTGATGTTTTGAGTTGTAAATCAGGGAATCTTTGACGGATCGGGCCCATCTTCGAACTCGACCGAGATATATATATGAGAGTAAGCTGTGTACAAAATTTCATGATGATTGCACTCTCCATTCGGAAATTATCGTGTAAACGGCCGGACATACAGACCGATTTTAAAGTGTACTCATTCTTTTTGAGTACACAAAAAGAAATGTTTGAAGCTGATATTGTTTAAGTGAATACAATTTTGAATTTAAATGAGATTTGATGAAGTAGGATTAATCATCTAAACATGAAGATGCATGCATCATTACAAATTATATTTGAGCAACTGCCAAATAATGGAGCATTGATCAACATTTTCTATCGATGTTGAAAACTCAGTTAATAATTTTGGTTCTTATGAATAGCAAACAAAATTTGTTTCTAAATATAAAGTCAATCTGATAGTTTCCAGTTCCGTCAATTCGCATAGCGTTAATCGATATTCGTTTAATTTGCATTTATTCGAGATTTTCCTAGCAAGTTTCAGAGAGTACATATGAAAAGACATAGTTTTTGTTTTCCAAGTGAAGAAAAAAAAGAACATAACAAAAAAAAGAGTCTTAACACGATAGTTCGTTCGTATGTTGGTGCATCTGAGCTGTTGTTAACGTAGCATTTAAATAAAAATCAAACATTGTAGGTACTACGTCTGCTATTAATGGAATATCTTCAGGAAATGTAAAGCCAAGAAGTTGGATTGCTAATCTAGTAATTGTTTGACAGTTCAGTATGGGCGACCAGTGTGGTCCGTTGTTCGCATTGAATAAAGGAATATAAACAAGACGTAAGAGTCGAGATTCTAAGTCGACAGCGAATACGTGTGGAAGCTTGAGATTTGTTATTTCATGTAATGGAATTTTACCGACTGTTTTGATCGAATGATAATGGCTCCATGGCTTGCGCTTTAGAGCGGGTTTTAAATACGTCGTGTAATCAGTCGGGCTTGTGACATGCAAATCAAAATGAGTTGCAATAAATTGTTGAGAATTGGAAGAACCTAAAAAATTAGATAGAAATCGTGATAAGAGGGAAATTATTTTCAAGTACCTGTAATATCCACTGCCAAGCCATAATGAGATGTTTTGCCTACATTCACTCCTATTTTGTTGAATTTTTCTTCTTGGTTTTCTGATTGAGATCGATGGATGACTAAGTAAATCGACCCTGCTTGAGCGGGATTTTCAATAGATGAATGACAAAGCATCGCAGAATGATCGCTGTGTATTTTGTTCAAATTTATTTCCATGGATCAATAAATACAGTGTTTTCAAACAAATAATCTGTAATTTAAAAAAATCTGATTTAATAGTTCAAATTTCATTTGAATTTGACTCTGACACACACAGAAAATGAAATGATCGTACTAGATATTTCCTAAGTGTTATCCAGAAAAAAATTTTAAATGAGTAAGAATGAATGGCCGGACAAAAGCTGAATTCAGTTTTCTTCGGCGATTTACTGTATTATTACCATTACCCTACTCTTCATAATGAAATGAAATCTGTATATGGTTAAAAGAATTCTGTTTGCTCTACAATTATTGGTAGAATATCCAATATATTTGTTTAGTCGAAATATAGACGTCACTGTGGTGCCTACAAAAATATGCCATACAGTCAGTCAAACATACTTTCCTCAATCGACATTTGTCACTAATCTGTTTATTTTTGTCAAATGAAAAAAACGTTTTCATTTATCTTGATAAAATAATTTTGGTATAAATTGTCCATTTCGACATCGACATTCATTTACATCTAATTACCAACAATCGATTGTTTCATCACAAATTTCAGTCCATTCTAGGCATACTGATGGTACATCACTGTGACGATACATGAGAGTGTTAATGTATGTTCTTTCAGCATGATGGTACGGTGTATTCCTACACCCTCACATAACGTGCCTTTCTCTTTATTCAACACAGTTTATATAGGGATGGTTACACATGAGAGAACAGAGGGTCAATGCCCGGTGATTATATAGGGTCATCATATATAATGGTCGATTACCGTTACAATCACGATTACATTTCAGTTAATTTTGTATTTAGTTGACGATGAATTAAGTGAAATAGGTGGTTCGAAAGTAAATATTCAACAGACAATCGAATATTGTTTTCGTCCATTGTCAAGATCTCGAATTGAATCTATTTTAACATTTAATGTAATGAAAGAAGAAGGTATTACATCCGAAGATCTAATTCAATGGTCAAGTCCAATTGATATTATTGAACGATATGAGAATTATTTACAAATGAATAATTCCTTGTTCAATGATCAATATTTGAAATGTATCGATGGATGGTTTGGTGAATCTTGTGAATATTCATTTGATCTCAATCTAGCTCCTTTTTCGATTAATTTACTTTCTGCGATTGGAATTATTGGATTAATAGCAAGACAACATTCAATTTTACAGAACAGCGAAACTTTTTGGTGTCACTTCAAAACACAAATCCAAACTCATAAGCATTTATTAATCAGTCCAACATGTTTAGTTATTCTATGTTTACCACGTTTAATTATTTCATTTCACCTTTACTTATTTTTTTCGTATTTATTCTCTCGTCGAAAAAATTTCGAACAGAATGTTTTACAGAAACACGACGAAAATGGACACAGATCAAATCGTTGATCGGACATGTTTTTCCACGTCAAAATCATCATACGAAATAGTTCGACATCGAATTATATGTTTATGAAAAGAAAGAAAGAAACAGACAAATCGATATTCAATCGATGAATTAAAAAAGAAGAATAAGTTGTTTATATCAATGTCGATCCTAATGTTTAAATTAACAGTTTGTTTTGTTGAACTTGTCGTCAGTTTTTTCATTTAAAACAGATGTCAGTAAACAGCTTTGCAAATAAATATCGACAAGATGCGGCATACAATCACTGATAACTTTGATACCATTAGGATATTTGCCACCAAAATATCGAATAGATTCCCTGGTTGTTATTTGACAATTCAATATAGATGTCCATTGTGAGCCACCATTCTGAGAGCATAATTTGTCATACACATTTACTACAAGGTCATGTTCCATTTCTTGTAGAAAACGAATAGGATTTGGGAATTTCATGATTTCCTTGACTTGAATTGCACCGACCTTGATTATAATAAAATACGAAAGAGGGGAACAATTCGACTTGTTATTTCATTTCGAGCATCTTCTTCGAAGGGCGATCAATACTGTCGTCGTGACGATACAAAACTATTGTTTTAAGTGCACGATCCATTTCGTTCTGTTTTTTCGAAACGACGTAGACGGTCCACAATATTCGCATATGTACTCGCCGAATTCTATAGATTATTTTAATATATAAAGCAAACTTATTAGACAAACGCATCAGAAAAGAACATACTATTTTTTGGGATATTATGCATATTGAAAACATTTCGAACTGTGGACGACACACCAGGCATTTGATTTGTTCTTAATTAAAAGCTATCTAGAATGAAAAATAGACTCAATATAAGAAAAACTAAAGTCTCGTGAAAAAAAAACAAAGTTTTACACATCCAATTAATTCAACGAATTTCTTCGATGAGAACAATGCAGTGTAAAAAGATTCGATACGAACATAAGGAACAACCAGAACAATAAAGTCAGTGAAAGGTTAAATATGGATAACCCAGTTAACGAATATGAATATGTCTTTTACTAGAGCGGACATCTTTTTTTGATTCTACTAGTCAGTTCATACGTGCAATCCAAATTATTTAACATTTACTCGCTCCAAACATATGTTAAATATGAAAGATCTGAATGAATTCGAGTATTTGTAAAAGACACAATCATTTATAATCAGTTTCCAAATTCAAAGTTCATCTAGTAGATATATATAGATTGATGACTTGATTTTCAAACATCTACAATCATCATCATGGTGAAAAATTAAAAATCATTTTCCGACGTATACTGATTTCTCATAACTCGAATATTCACAGCTGTTAGAATCCACCGGTCGAATGATTATTTATTATTCAAAACAAATGTTTTCATTGTCAGTCAAGGAAAAAACACTCGATCCAATTGAGATATCATTTCTTGGACAAGATAAACCAATTTCAACAATGACTATTGATAAACATGGACTTATTTACATATTATCCGAGAAAAACATCTTCAAAAGTTCTTATCAATCAAAAATGGAGTTAATCGAATGTTTAGGAGAAATCAATCAATTAATCACAAATCTATCTGTGATTTTCGATATCAAAACAAAACTGATAACGAAACAACTCTGCATCTTGTTTTTCTCTCCTCGTTTCTCAATTTGATAAGATAAAAAAAAAACAAATGTTCGAAAAGAAAACAAAAGCCGATTCAATTAAATTCCATTGTCACCTTGAGTAAAGTGTTAATATGTATTTGAAATGAATAGCGCAAGCAAGAGCAAGAGCATAAGAAAACAAAAAAAAAGAAAAAAAAAGAAAAACGAGCACAAGAAAAAGAAAAACAACAGAGCAGGGAAATAAGATAAAGAGAGAATATCGAAAAAACAAAAAAAAATGACGAGCTGACCACTCTTGTATCACAAAACTCGAAACGAAAGGTGTTGGAAGAGGCTAGCACATATGGTCTTCAAATAGAATAAGAGAAAAATCAATTTAATATCTGGCAATCATGATGCGAAACAGAAAACAACAAAAAAAAATGCGTTTAGAAAAAAAAATAGAAAATATAGAATAAATGGTAAGGATTGAGCGAGATTCCTTAACCGGGATTAACACACAAACAAAAAAAAAGAAGATACCTACAAAATAAAAAAAAAAAGAAAAAAAACGAAAGAGTGGTCGCACTAGGTTTGTTTGTTTTCTTGAAATCAATTATGATCTTTGACTACCTGATTCTCAAACGAAAAACAAAAAAAAAAGAACATCAAAAACAAAAGAAAAGAACGCATAGATAGATTAATTAGATTTTTTTGTTTGAATATCACAGCGACCAGCCTAATTGTTAAACCTCAATTCTCACACGACTGTTCACTTGCTTTGAATTTATGTTAAATAAAGAGTATTTAAAACAAGAACATGATGATTATTTTTAGCTAAAGTTACGATAAAACCATCCGACGTGATCTTCAATCCACAACAACGCGACACTTTCACATAGGGACAATCGAATTCCTGAAGAAAGTCGCCCGTTCGAGAGAAAACAGCGATATGAAACCGATTTCCATGCGAATCACCAATGATGACATCACCTAAAACAACAAACTTTTATGAAAAAGAAAGAAAAGAGAAGAGAAAAGAAAAAAACGAACCGGCATCACTAATATCAATTCCATTTGGGAAATTGGTGATCGATTCTGATCCGATTCGTCTGAGATAATTTCCATCTTCATCGAAGACAACAACACAATGTCCTTTGAAATCACAAACGAAATATTCATTATTAAAAATGGCGATGTCCGACGGTTCTCTCATGTAATCGGAACAATCGAACCATTTTATCAAATCGCCATTTTCACTAATACAAAACACCGTCGGCGATACCGAATCCACGGCAACGATATTTCCTTGTTGACTAATGGCTAAACCAGCGACAATATCAATATAACGAATCGAAATCTTTCGAATGAAATGACCATTTCGTGTGAAGATTTGCATTCGACTTCGTTCGTTGCCTCGGTCGCAAATGACGAATTTGCCTGTTTGTCTGATGACAGCGACCTTTCTCGGATACCAAAGTTGACCTTCTTCTTTGCCAGGCATTCCAAATTGATATTTGTATTCGCCATTCTTGTCGAAGATTTGAATTCGATGATTGTTCGTATCGGCGACGATGATTTCTTCGTCGATTCCAAGACAAAAACCGTGTGGCGCATTGAATTGACATTTTTGTGGTCCTAATGACCCGAATTTGGCTCGAACTTGCATCGATTGACCTGTCCGACGAATCATCGACGATTGACAATTCAAATTAATGTCCAACAAAGACGAACCTTGAGTCAAACCAGAGAACGGCGTCGTCGATCGACTGTTATTTCCGTTACTCGATCCGCCGCTGTTCGTACTCGAATATGTCGCCAAAAGCGATGGCGGAGGAAACGAAACATTCGATGGTGAACGTTGTTGATCGGTGACAGTCAAAGGCGGAGCAGAAACTTGACGAGATAACATTGAATACGGTTGATCGATTAGATTTTGTTGTTGTTTCATTTGAAAGATTTCCTCGAGATTTCGTTGAACATTCGAATTGACGTTGACATTGTTGTTCAATGAACCGACGAAGAATGATTCTAATGCACGGAGATTTTCTTCGACGGGTTCGACGTGATTCGGATGGAAAAGTTCGTCGTGATTGACGTTCGATGGTGAATCGCCATTTGAAAGAATCCGTTCGTGATTCGACATCGATCCGATGGGAAGACTACCGATGCCCGATGACGAAGAAACGGAATCTGTTGTTGTTGGATGATGATCTTGTTGTTTACTCTCATCGGGTTTGATCAATTGACCGAAATGTATTTTAAGAATTTGTTGAAATTCGTCGATTGGTGGATTGACGAATTGAACTGAACTGTTTTTTGCGTGTTGATCGTCGAGTTGATAAAGATGAAAGAATCTCTCGTAGGAATTGAATTGTTCGTCGAAGAGTTTCTGTTTTAATTCGTTGATTTGTTTGAATGAACATTTAGTCAACGATTTGTCGACGATCGAACGCGAATCATCGAATAATTGCGAAGTTTTCTGAACTTTTTCTAATTTGTCCATCAAAGTTAATTCTTCATCGTGTTGCAATTGATCCAATCGGGTTAAACAATCTTTGTAGACTTGATTTAAAGCTTGTTGATATTGAATATGAATAAGATCGATTTGTGTTTTGGTTTGATCGTATTCAGTTTGTAGACAATTCAATTGTTGATCTAAATTCGTCAAGGCATTCGAACGAATTTCATCGATCGATTGGAATTTCTCGTTGAATTGCTTTCGAATCGATTCGATTTCCGTTCGTTCAATTTGGTTTTCATCTTGAGAATCGGTTTGAGTTAAACTTCGGACTTGATGTTGTTCGAAACATTTCATATATTGATGAGCTTGAACACATTTGCCACACAAATACGACGAACATGTCGAACAATAAGCAACACCTTTCTCATTCGATGTACAAGCACGACATTCGATTCGACCTGTTCGAATTGAATAGTCTTCGATTTGACTATTTAACAAATAATTATCAATTAATTCGTTCACATTCGAAACACGTGTTGATTGGTGACAAATTGGACATTGAATTTCATCTCGATTTGAAAGTAACTTTTCACAACATTGAACACAAAATGAATGGGTACAACATAAAAATTTCGGTTGATTACTAAATTGTTTACAAAGAAAACATTTTAATTGACTATCTTCACTTTCTTCATCTTCTTCCTCGTCATCTTCTTCCTCGTCATCATTATCATCGTCGTCGTCGTCGTTTTTCTTATCATTATCTTCCAAACTAATTAAAGCTTCATCATTGTTTTCTTCGTGTGAACTTTCATTTTCCGTTGGATTTGTTGTTGTTTCGATTTCTTCCATTTTCTGTGTTTTTTTTTCGTATTATGACAAAGATATTCTTCAACGAAGAAAAAAACGAATCAAACAATAGATAATCACCTTAGATCAACAAAACAACGATAGTAAACAAATACCATTCTCGCTTATATGAAGCCTCTGATTGTTTTGCATCAAATTTCTTTTTTATTCATTCATTTTACGAAAATTCTTCAATTTTTAAAATTTTTTATTAATTTTCGTGAATTTTTCAATATAAAATGCATTTGTCCTTGATGAAAGCGACATCTCTTCGCTAGAATCGTTTTTCTATCCAATTCTACGTATCAAAACAAAACTAACGAACAGATTCCGTATTGATATTCATTTTCTTGATGAAAATTTATGGAGCAGTATATTAAATCAATAAGGTCGTAGGCGCTATCGTTTTGTGCCGTCACATTGACCGTATTGCTTTCTGTGTGGTGAGTATCTATGCATCGTTTTCTTTTCTACACATGTCTTAGATAAGAAACTCGATAAAACAAATAAAAATCTTTTTTTTACATTAATCGTTTGAAAATCACTTTCTTCTATTTATTTTCTTAGAAAAATGTCGATATGAATTGTAAATTGAGAGTTAAACTACTCCGGAAAGATCCGATTATATCGAATCTGTCAGGCGTCACTGTTCTATCTGTTGAAATTTTTCCTTGAAGATATACTTCATTGAGTACTTCGTTTTAGTACATTCACTACGATCATTTGGATATTCGATTTTTATGTCTCTATGTATATAACATATACGTATGTTATTTTTTTTCGACGAATATTTCATCTTTTTTTTAGATCTTCGTTTGTTTGCGTATTATTCGAAACATCGACTATTAAAGTCATTCAAATATGTTTTAGAAAACGTATTGAAATTAAAACTAAAACATTAAATTTAAAAGTTTATACATGAAAGATGATTATTACAGTTCTTGATTTCACTTTAACTTAGAATAAACCGAATATAGATTGATATTTTCAAAGTCCGTCATAAACATTATCTGCACAGAAGCAAACACCACAATGACGACGAATAGGAACACCACCACCACCACCACCGACACCACCACTACGATTTAAAACAATACCACCAAACATACCAAGGCCATGATCATCACCAGCAAAAATATTGCCGCCAAGATTACCTCCACAGATCTTCATGGTACGACGTTTGAAATATTTGTGAAGTTCATGATCATTCCAACGGCAAAGGGCAACACTGCCGAAACCCCAATCTTTCACATTCCGTAGCCAAGTCAAGGTTCTTGCGTCTCCAGTAAAGTACCAATCACGACACTTACCACATTTGGCACAAGGACGACCCTTACAAGGAAGTAAATCGTAAGTGCCTGGTGCAGCAAATTCATACGATCCTAAAAGAAAAAAATAAAAAGTAATCAATAAATTGTGAAATGAATTCTATGTTTCTTTGTATATTTAGTAAAATCCAAAATGAATACTAGAATTAATACTAATAAAAATGCACTCTTTGCCATGTTTACTCATGGGATAAGACTCATTTTACTAGAGGATCCTTCGAACTGGTCTGTTATTATTTTAATTGTCTATTTTCTTCAACAAAATTCTTAACGAGTTTATGTGATAGTTTATAATTTTGTTTCGAAATCATAAAAAGCTGTAAAAGCAGAATTCTGCCTGTCCTCATTCTTTGAAGTCACAACTAATTCTACTAAAACTAGTACCACTAAGTGTTGAAATCTCGGCAAGTATCGATGAATTCACTCTTATCAATGATTATTTCATATAAAAAAGAATAAGTAACGTTGGATATATATTGTATATCATCACCGTTGCTATCAGAGTTCGCCAGATCTTCCTAGATGTTTACTCACTATACTGATGATTAAGATCCAATTTCTTCTACAATCATATTCACCTGTTGCCATTTGAATCAACAAAGTTCTTGAGTCTTTTCGTTCAATCTAAATTGAAAATTTCACCTATGCAGCATTATATCGTAATAGCATTTAGCTTGCGACAAAGATGTTATGAAAATCATTATGAAATATTCAAAAAGACATTCCAAGCTCATTAAATAGCTGTCAGAAATTGAGTTCTCATAGAAAGCTTTTCAATGTTTTGCATTGTATAACTCAAATAGTTTTAGTTTTGTAAGGTAGGGAAACAAATTATATATCTGCGAAGGCTCAGTAACTAAAACATATTTTTGTCAACTCAAAAGATCCTTTCGTCAGCTTATCCAATGCACACCTAAAATACGAATAAACTTTTATTTGAGCCATTACTATGTGCAATAGGCAGTCCGTAATATCGGTAGTGTTGTGACAATTCATGTAAGATTCAAATATGTGCCTACCTTCTTTATAAATCTAATATTTAGAAGTTTCGTTACGATTTGTGTGAAAATATTGTTTTGTCCAACCTATTATATGTCGCCCAAGATGAAATTGGCAGTTTCCAACATAAAGTTGAATGCTTAACTGTAATCATGTTTCTATTTTAAGAGTTTTTATCAAGAATCTTAGAAAGAACAAATAATAGAGCTTGTTAAATTGCTACAGAGGAACACGTGAAATAACATTTTGAAAATAATAGTTCAGAGACAATCGAACTTCATAACAGAATGGAGAAAAGGTAAAAGAAAAAACCAACAACCACTGTTTTCATTAAGTATATTTTAATGTAATTTATTTAAAATGTTTGTTTTTTCATCTACTTGTAAACTTTTAAAATTGAAATAAGAAAGCAACGTTATTCGCAGAATTTCTCAATTATGTAGAGCTGAGAAGAACAAATTGAATTGCATGATTTTTGAATCGTTAAAAGAAGTAAAAAGAAAGTTACTCCGCTTAACTTTAGTGAATTTGTAGACTAAAAATATTTCTTAAAATATTTTCAGGACCTTTTTCAGTTCAACAGATTTTATATGATTTAGCAATTGATTGCCGAAACTTGTCATAGATTCTGGAGACAACGTACCAATCTTTCCCTCAACATCCTCAAAATTCTAATCATTGCTGTTTTAACTTTCGCTTAGTTTTCTTAATTTTTAGTTTTAACTATGCATTGAAGTTGAACTAGACAAACCATAGTTTCTTCGACTTGTGAATAATTCACTTTTATCATGGGGCGATCAATCAGACTATTCTAAATTTTGCTTGCTAAAAGTTCTGTAGCCTCTCATATGCAGTTAAAATAGCTAAAGATAGTGAGGCCTAGCTGATAGCTAATATCTGATAAAAAAAAGTGTGGAGAACAAGTTTTGTTTTTTCTCTTTCACTTTCATGTTGATGATATAAACATTCAATAAAAAATAAAATACGTTGTTATATTGAAATATAATTTCGGAAAGGTGAATATTTGATTTTAATTTGTATCTACATGACTGACGATTATCTTTTTAGATTACATTATATAAGAGAACATTTTCTGGAATATATAGCCAATCATTAATATTCAAAATCAGCTATCAATTGCTTAAAGTAATAAATCATATTCTGAAAAATAATATTTTAAAGTCGCTATACATTATAAAATTATTTCTTATTGAAAGATTAAAGAATTATTTAAATCGGATACCAAAGTTTCGTTAAACTATTTATCTTAAAATGGTAAAGAATCAAATAAAAGTTAAACCACTAGAAGATCTTGAAAATATACTTGGATATAGATTTAAGAAGCAAGATTTACTTCGACAAGCTGTAACTCATGCATCAGCAATCTCAGAAAAGCATCCGTTGGCGCATGAATATGATCAATCTTCACCTGCATTTGTAGGAGACTCTGTATTGAAGTATGCTGTCGCTCGGTATTTATTTCTTAACGGATGCCAAGAAGTAGCTGGAAATCGTCATGAGCTACATAAGGGTACTCAAACGGTTATTCCTAATAAAATTTTAGCAAATATTGCACGTGAAAAGCTTCACCTCGAAGAATATATTATACGTGGAAATGGACATAAAGATCTTAGTGACGAAATGTACGCAAGCTGTCTAGAAGCAATTTTAGGTGCGATTGCTCTAGATTGTGAAGTTGAGCAACAAGCACCCATTTTTAGAGTGATTGAAAAGTTATGCTCTGATCGCTATAAACATTTGTTGAACTCAATTGACAGTGAGAGAGTACTCTCGGGATCGAGTGCTCATGGTAAAGACGTCGAAGAATTAATATGTGATATACAATCCCTCTGGAATGATTGTCAACATCAGGCAGGAGCAGTACGCCAGCCAGTAATCTTGATGAAATGTCCCAAAACTGGTCTGGAAAAGTTTGGTCTGATGGTCTTATGGTTTTTTGCGTTATGTGGTATCTTTTTCGTCATACGGGAAATTGTTTGTCTAAACATATTTTCACCATTATTCATCAGCGCGGCTCAACGAAATGAATTTTAACAATCGCATACTAATTTTTTGTTCATGCCATGTGAAGAACTCTTTTAAAACTATAATAAAACTAACTAGTATACTAATAGTGGGTATAGAAGAACTTGAAATATTTTTTATTTTGATGGATGCGTACATATATCATTTTGAAATTACAAAACAGTTCTTTAATTATATTTAGAAGCAGCGTTGTATCGCTTGATGCTGATTGATCATTTTTTTATTTTCTTAAATATAGTTGCTGAATGACTCAAAAATGAACAAAAGAAATGTTGCCTCAGGCTTTTACAACAGGAATTATGAAAAGAGAAAAAAAACATCAATAACACGAGTACCAAAACAAAATTGGATAAATCAAGACTTGTCTAAGCAAAATCAGAAATCAATCAGTGAATATATTTTGATACCATTGGAATAAAATTAAAGCATTTTTTGACATTCGATAAAAACAGTGCATTGAACATTTTTCTTTTACGGACATAAAACTGTCAATACTACCACATATATGTTCATGAACACTTCTTTGATTAGTGCTAAAAGCCAACATAGAAAACTTCCTTGTAGCTTAAAAATCACTAATATCGCTAATACCACTATATGCTCCAATTTCTTATAACTATTGTTTGCTTGTGATTTATTGCAGATTTTATTTTGCCAATAAGATAGCACTTCGTCTATGAATCTTTAGGCGATATTTGTATTGATGGAGTCGTATTTATTTCTTACTGAAAAATAAAAGAGAAAAGCAAAAATACTATTTTATCCTGTTATATATAGTGTGTGAAATATCAAATATATATTTTTCATTTACAACTAACATAAGCACATATGAAAATGATATTTAACTGTGCTCTCTTTATTGTGGCAATGCTGAACAAATTCGTACATGCATCCTATGTCAATACTGATTTGGCACATGGCTTAGTTCACAATAGCTCAAAAATTATCGGAAGTGGGCCAATTGATTATGGATCGTTCAGTGATTTTCCAGAAGATTGCGCTGCTGTCTATATCGATGCTAAGAAGATGTCGAATATGCTAGTTACAAGTGGTATATATGAGATTTGGCCGAGACAAGGTACTGCTTTTTTTTCCTCCATACTATTCATTACTTTCTTTGTAGGAAAACCATTCGTAGCATTTTGTGATATGGAAACAGATGGTGGTGGATGGACAGTTTTCCAAAAACGAGATGATTTAATTCCAGTAGAAAACTTTTATCGTACGTGGCTCGAATACAAACGAGGTTTTGGTGATCTTCAAAAACAATTCTGGTTTGGAAATGATCGTCTATCATTGTTGACAAACCAAGATGCCTATGAATTACGTGTTGATCTCGAAGATTTTGATGGTCAACAAGGATTTGCTCATTATTACAGTTTTCGAATAGGCAATGAATTGAACAAATATCAGTTGACAGTTGGAAAATACATCGATGGCAATGCTGGCGATTCGCTAGGTCAACTAAACGGCAGGCAATTTTCAACTAAAGATTTTGACAATGATGAGAAATGAAAATACGACCCGTTTGGTTTAAACCATAATTTTAATCAGAACCTCCATATGCTGCTGTGAATCGATATTGGTATCATAAAAGATACAAGAACAATTGCTGATAGAAGTATCCATAATAAGAAACAGAGTGGAACAGTTATTCTCTTTTTTGTATACCAATCATATCTCAAAATATTTCATAACAAAAATACAAATGAATGTACAAAAAAAAAAACTTACTTCGGCTTTGGATAAATAGGTGCATCTAAACACATCAATAAAAAGTGTCTATTGATTAAATAAAAGAAGACACAATCTATTTTTTACTTTCGAATGGTGGTTCAAGTAATAGTTGTTCAGGTAAATTCTGTTTTAAATGAACAATATGTAGGTCAGGTGCCGGATTGAATTGTGATAACACTTCGAAATACGTTCCTGGTAATAATAAAATTTCTTGTTCATCATTGAAATGTGAATGAGCACTTATATTTCTTCCATTGAAAATCTCAATCGAAATCAAAGTTCTTTCATTTTGATTACCTAAATAGAGATTATTTTCTAGTACAGGTAGTGATGTTGTCGTCGATGAGAACGACCACCATGTCACTTTAGTTCCACGTTGAAATTGATTACTAATATTTTTAGGTACACCACGCCATACTGTTTGTGATCGTGCGCATGGTAATTTAACCAAACCAGTAACGAACAATTTCAAATATTTAAACCATGGTCGTAATGCATTTCGATCGCCTTTTTTAAGTGTTCTATTCAGAATTAAATATAAACTATCATAGGTATCATCCCATTCCATTGTGTAAAGACGAATTGCAGCTGATTCATGATGAGTGAGACCATCACGTGGTTCATTTGGCGTACTTTCAAGAGCACAAGTCGCATAATTGATTATATTGTGAACAATTGTAATCAATGGTTGGCATGCATTGACAAGTGGAAGTAATGGTTCTTGAGCGTAACCAATGATTGGATCATTAACCACAACAGTACCTTCAGATTCATCAATAATTAAACGATCACATCTACGATTATGACGTAGTTCAACTTCATTTTTGTCATTCAATCTTCCTAATCGCATATCGTTCGATAGTATATGTATTTTTCTTCGTTCAAATAGATACAGTTATGCTTCATTGATCTGTATTCGTAGAAAAACGAAAATTGTAATCGTTAACCTTTTTAGAATTGCAAACGACGATTGTTGATAGAGGTCACTATGTTATGTCAGTGATTTCGTTGTCGATCTATGAAAGGTGACAATCGAAATCCAATGTAAATACATCGATATTTATTTTTTCCGTTTGAATAAAATAAAAGAATGTCGTCGACGGTAGCTGTTGTTCCGAATATTGCCGAAGCTAGTTTGAGATCAATTGTTGAACAAACAAGTCTCAAATGGATTTTTGTTGGAGGAAAAGGTGGAGTTGGAAAGACAACATGCAGGTTCATTTTTGTTTTTCGTATATTTTTCTTTTTTGTTGGATTTGTTGTGTTTTTTTTAGTTCGAGTTTAGCTTCTCTTCTGTCGAAAGTTCGAGAAACAGTTTTAATCTTAAGTACGGATCCCGCACATAATATTTCTGATGCATTTAATCAGAAATTCACAAAAAAACCAACGAAAGTCAATGGATATGATAATTTATTTGCTATGGTTCGATTCAAGATTTGTTTTTATTTTGATTTGATTTGTTTGGAATGAATTAGGAAATTGATCCATCAGGTGGAATTAGTGAATTACCTGACGATAATGAAGAAAGTGGTAGGACAAACAAACATCGACGTTTTAACGAAAATTGTATTTTGTTTCGTTCGAAAAAGAATTGTGGACAGCTGGTCGTTCAATGTTTCAAGAAATGCTTTCGTCATTTCCTGGTATCGATGAAGCTGTTAGTTTCTCTGAAGTTATGAAGTAAAAACAAAACAACAGTTTGATTGATTGATTTTGTTTGTTTGCTTGATTAGATTGGTGAAGAATATGAACTTTAGTGTTGTTGTGTTTGACACAGCTCCAACAGGTCATACACTTCGTTTACTTTCATTTCCATCGGCGATTGAAAAAGGTTTGGATAAAATCTTGAGACTTAAAAATCAAGTTGGACCAATGTTAACACAAGTAAATCGAATTGAGACAAAGATTTGTTTTACATATCGAACGAGTTGAAATGTAGATTTCGTCGATGTTCGGAATGGATAATATGATTGCAGATCTTATGTCAAGTAAATTAGAAGAAACTTTAGCAATTATTAGACAAGTCATGGAACAATTTCAAGATCCAGTTTGTTCATTCGAAAGATATCTTTTCGTTTGATTTTGTTTTTGTTTGAATAGAATTTGACAACATTTGTTTGTGTTTGTATTCCTGAATTTTTGTCTTTATATGAAACCGAACGATTAGTTCAAGAATTAGCCAAATGTCATATTGATACTCATGCGATTATTGTTAATCAAGTTTTATTTCCAAGTCCAGGTGAAAATCCTAATGGATGTCGAAGATGTGCAGCACGAATGAATCTTCAACACAAATATATCGAACAGGTTTTTCTTCTTTTTCTTTTTCTTTTTCTATTTCATTGCAAAACGAAATGATTTGGTTTTTGTTTCGAATGTAGATTGATGATCTTTATGAAGATTTCAATGTTGTTAAATTACCATTGCTCGACGATGAAGTTCGAGGTGCGGCAAATATCAACTCATTTTCGCAACATCTTTTAAAACAATTTAAACCATAAATTCGATTTTAAACAAGACAGACGATCAAACTTCGTTGTTTTTTTTCCGTTATTTTACTTTAAAGACAAATAAACAACCAAAAAAACACAAAGAAATATACAATCTCTTTGTTTTCTATGACCATAGAATTGTTTTAGAACTCAAATCGACATATATCCAGATTTTTATTGTGTTCTTTTGATCGAATTCTTTATTTTACATGTTATCACTGTTTTGTGTGTACGATTCATCGTTAATTTGAATCGAATGCTTTTTATTATTATTATTATTAAGTAAAAGTGACATTACGAAGATGATGATCAAGACAAAACTTAAGCATTTGCTGAACTTGTACAATTGATTGTCGATTGAAAATACCTCCCTTGACAATCAATGCAATTCTCGCAATATCACTTGCAGATAAAGTACAAAAACTGATTTGAGGTTGATCTGCAATTGGTTGTAAATAACAATTGGAATGAGAATTAAAACCCCAATCATAAATTTGCGAACATGATGGTGGTTCAGACATCGTACGAAGATTATTCAACATAGTTTTTTCAAGACACATATGAACACCGTTATTCCATTCGATATTTTTGAATTTATTTCGTTGACTTAAAAATTGTGGACAATATTTTTCAGCAAAACCTTGAACATATCCGTCTTTTCCACATGGAATTAATTTTTCCAAAACATTATAAAATTCACAATTGTCTTCACTGATACTTGCTTCAAGATCAGATGATTGACACCAAACAATACTTGAATAACAGAAGATAACGAGGAAAGAATATTGAAAAAATGACATTGTCATCACAATTGATCGCCTTTTTTAACTTTGATTTATACCTGTGACCTTCAATGAAATCTAAGACTATAATCTGTTTTCGATAATGATTTGCAAAAAAAAACAAAAACTGTTCGATCATTATGACAGGTGTCGATTTTTGTTTCATGATAAGCTTCAAATAAATATTGAAAAACAGTAAATCTACTCTTGT
>Ga0209914_1001748_pt1 | contig 20408 bp, 19 predicted proteins | sample ThiBiot_500_plan_FD_183949 | JGI IMG/M metagenome (GOLD analysis project Ga0209914, IMG submission 183949) | Wastewater bioreactor microbial communities from Cape Town, South Africa - Thiocy_cont_500_plan (SPAdes) | ecosystem: Engineered > Bioreactor > Thiocyanate-remediating > Anaerobic-Aerobic...
CCACCACTGTTGACCGGCGGGAGCAGCGGCTCGATCCGCGCCCACGCCGTGTCTGTCAGTTCACCGCGCCCAACCATCCGGCCATGATCACCGACACCAGCTCAGAACCCTTACAGGACACGCCCTAAGCGGCCGTCACGCGAGGAGCTCGCGGAGCTTGAACTTCTGGATCTTGGTGGCCGACATGGGCCACTCGGTCACGAACCGGATCTCGCGGGGGACCTTGTAGGAGGCCAGGTGGTCTCGGCAGTAGGTGATCAGGTCCGGGCCCGTGCAGGTGGCCCCGGACGCGAGCTCGACGAAGGCCACCGGTTCCTCGCCGTAGCGCTCCGACGGCCGTCCTACGACCTGTGCCATGTGCACGCCGGGGTAGGTGGTGAGGTGTGCCTCGACTTCGAGGGGTGTCACGTTCTCCCCACCGACCTTGAGGATGTCCTTGATCCGACCGACGTACAGCAGCTGGCCGCGCGCATCGAGACTGCCGAGGTCGCCGGTGCGGACCCACCCGCCGTCGATAATGGTCGCCGCGGTCTCAGCGGGGTCCTTGTAGTACCGACGGAACGCGTTGATGCCGCGGAACTGGATCTCGCCAGGGATATCGACGGGCAGGGACTCGGTCGGCTGCTCCGGATCGGTCACGCGGATCTCGATCCCGGGCAGCGGAACCCCGTTGCGGTGGACCCGGTCGGCGACCGCGGCGTCGGTCGGAGTGGTGGTGATCATGCCGGCGCCTTCCGTCATGCCGAAGTCGGTCAGCAGGACGGCGTTGTCCGGGAGCAGATCGGCGATCACCTGTTGGGTCTCCCCGGGTGCGACGTTGAGAACCGTTCGTACGAACGTCAACCGGGACGGGTCGTAGTCCGGCGTCCGGAGCAGTCCCAGGGTGAGTGGTGGGAAGGCGGGGAAGAGGTGCTCGGCGTGGCGGCGTTCGATGTGGGCGAGAGCGACGTGCGCGTCGAAGCGGCCCATGGACAGCACCGTGGCGCCGCGGACGAGGGCGGACAACGTGGGTCCGATGCCTCCGACGTGGAAGAAGGGGCACGGGGTCCACATCGACTCGTCCGGGCCCAGGTCGACGAGGTCGGCATAGGCCGACCAGCTGCGGACGAGGGCGCCGTGGGTGAGTTCGCAGCCCTTGGGGTCGGCGGTGGTGCCGGAGGTGTAGAGCAACACCGCAGTGTCCTCGGTCGACCGTGCGTCGAGTGCCTGCCGAACCTGCTCGGCGGTCGTGTTTCGGCCAGCCGCGACGAGCTCGGACAGCGGTCGGACCGCAGGAGTCTCCCTGGTGCCGTGAAGGTAGATGCGTCGCAGGCGGGGCGCGTCGCTGAGACGCAGCTCGGCCGCCGGGTCAATGTGCTCGGCCAGGCCGGGAAGTGCCTGCCCGACCAGCGCCGTGTAGTCGGTGAACTCGTCGATGAGGTCGGTGGTCACCAGGATCTCGACGTCGGAGTGGGCGAGGACGAACGCGAGCTCCCGGCGGCGGAACCGGGCGTTGATGGGGACGGCGACGCCGCCGGCCATGTGCACGGCGAAAAGTAGTTCGAGATAGGTGACGCAGTTGGGCATGAGGATCCCGACATGCCCGCCCGGCCGCAGCCCGGCCGCGACGAGCCCTTTCGCCAGGCCGAGCGCGCTCGCGTGGAACTCGCGGTAGGTGATATCGCCGTCGGGGAAGGAGACGAACGGGTGGTCGGCCCGCTGCGCCGCCCGGAGGTCGAGGAGCTGCCCGAGGGACACCCCGAACGGATCGGTCCCGGAAGGCGTCGTGCTCGCCTGAGTGCTCATCGGAGCCACCTCGTTGCCATGGCGTCATCGCCAGATCTGTACTGCCGGTCCGCACCGGCGGCACGCCCGCCGCGACCGGGATCGAGGCTTGCGCGCCGGAGCGACCGCTACGTAGGTTACGTCTACCAACCGGCCGTCTGATTGGCAACCACCATGCGCTACCACGTGTATCTCGAGGACGAGCCCACCCTGGAGTGCTATCGGCTCAGCCACCAGCCGCGGCCGGAGTACGCGCCCGTGTTCATCTGTCCCTTCGTTGTCCTGACCGACGACGACGGCCAGATGTACAACGCGATGCGCGGCATCCAGGGCCAGAGCAAGAACGAGACCATGAACATGGGGGTCTACCGCCTCGACGGCCAGCTCGACGCCCAGTGCCCGGTGCTGTTCCCGTACGCGGAGAACCCGATCACCGAGCGGTACCACGTGACCGAGACCCCCGACGCCGTGAGCTACGTCGGTCAGACGTGGCGGTTCGACTTCGGGGTCGAGAACTACCGGTGGGTCGACGGCAGCGGGCGTCTGGACATCTCCGCGCGCCGTCTGGGCCAGGTCTGCACGTTCTGGGTCCCGCAGCAGGAGGGCTACGAGTATCCGCAGATGCTGCGCTCGCACCTGGGCAAGGCCACCGGGACCCTCGACGGCCGGCCGGTCGAGGGGCTTTTCATGCTCGACTACATCTACAGCCGCCCGGACGCGATGTGGACCGAGATGGGGATGCTGACCAAGCTGCACAACGTGTGGCTGAACTGGCTCGTCGAGTACGAGGACGGCGGCTACGAGGGTGGCTACGCCTGGCGGGGCCGCCCCGGTACCGACTTCGCCGCGGCGCATCACGTCGTCGACGGTGTGAGTAGCGCCCGCAGCGACGCCGAGGTGACCACTCAGCACACCGAACGCGGAAGCGTCACCAAGGTCGACCTGGCCCTCGGGAAGGACTCCTCCCTCTCCCTTGAGCAGGCCGGCTCCACCGACTGGCCGCTGCACACCTGCGGCACCGTCAGCTCCACCAGCAGCGACCGCGTCATCGCCAAGAGCTGGAACTACACGGAGTTCTTCCCGCTCAACTGGTCCGCCGTCGCGGACTACCAGGCCGCGCACCACAAGCTCTACGGCCGTTACCCCTCCTTCGCCCGCCTCATGAAGAACGGACGCGTGGAGAACCAGCTCCTTGTCTTCGAGTAACCGAGGTTGACCGGACGGACCGCCGAGGTGGACCTTCTCCCCGCGGGTGTGGCCTCACCTACCGGGACACTAGGATCGCCATCGACGGTTTCCACGACTTCTTCGCGGCCGCGGCCGGCGTCGCCGGTGCGCTGATCGGGCTGTTGTTCGTCGCCATCTCGGTGGTTCCGCACGGCGTGCGGACCTCCGGCCGGGCGATGCTGCGGCCGACGGGCGGGGACATCGTGCTGACGGCGACGGCCACCATCCAGCGCCGCACAGGAGCGCTCGTGACGGCCGAGACCTGCAACCGGCAGCGCCGATGGGCGGATCCGCAGGTGGGGGACTGGTCGCTGCACATCGACGGTGTCCACCGACTCGACGAGGACCAGGCGTGGCCATCATCCCCGCCGATGCAGGGCTACCTCATCAGCCGCCTCATCTGAACGGATCGCCGTGCCCTGGCGCGATCCCGGGCACCGGCGTGACGACATCACCGGAGCGCCGCAGAGCCCCCGGAACGCAATCTCCGCGACCCGGCGGTGGCGCTGCGCGGGGTCCATGAGCCTGCGGCGCGTCCGGCGAAGCCACGCTTCCGTGATGACGTCGTGCGGGGTCGTTTCCGCCCGCTGCAGTGCGGTCTGGACCTGGCAAAGCGACCAGGGGCCCGGCGAGCTGATCCACCTCGACGTCGAGAAACTCGGCCGGATCCGGCAAGGTGGTGGCTGGTGGGCGTATGTGCGCAACAGTCCCCAGCGCACCGCCGTGGCAGACAACTTGTCCCTTCAAGCTGACGCTAGGTAGGTGCCTCAGCATCGTCGATGGTGCCCCTGGCGTGTCGAAGCGGATGAGGCCCCCTGCGGGCGTCGGGCGCAATCGGGGTCACGGTGGAGGCATGGGAGCCACTGTCGTGACCGATGTCCCCGCCCGTTCGGGCCGGACCTGGTCGATCCGCGCTCGCTCGAGCGCGTGAGCGGGAGCGTCGGCAGTGAAGTCGGTGTACGTAGCTCGGGCCCGCCAGGTCGATGGCGATGCGTCCGATGGGGTGCCGGTGTGGAGCGACGGGAGAATGACGGTGTCGCCGCGCCACGAGAATGACAGTGTCGCGGTGGACTGGCAGTCTCGTGGGGTGCGGTTCGTGACGTGGCTCGCCGGCGGGGTGTGGATCGGTTCCTGGTACCTGATGTACCTGGAGGTCACTCGCTGGCATCACGTGAGGCCGTCGCTGGCGTTCAACTACGACATCGCCCCGGGCGCTCGCCCCGGGCAGCCGTTGGTCCTGCTCTACGTCGCGTCCGTCGCAGCCCCGTTGGTGGTCGGGCGCCGGGGGATCATCCACCTCCGCGGGCGCCGGGACGCCGGGTAGGTGTCGGTAGTCCGTCCACGATCGCGTGTGTCGGTGGTTCAGCTGGCGGTACTTCGTGATGTTGCCGGGGTGTGTCCGTTGGTCAGGCCGCCGGTCAGGGCGGCGAGCCCGAGTTCGAACTGGTGCTCGCCGGCGACGTGCCCCAGTTCGTCGAGCACCCCGCCCGCGAGAGGGAACTCGGACGGCGGAAGGCCGGCGAGGCGTTGGCGCCACTGGGCCGCGTAGGCCGCTTGGGGTTGGTGGTGGGTGCGGGGGATCTCCCAGGCCACGAAGCCGGTGGTGTAGATCAGTACCGCGTAGACGGCGTGCACGCCGGCGCCGGCCGGCATGCCGGCGGCGGTGAGCCGCCCGAGCAGCGCTTCGATACCGCGGAAGATCCCGGGCCCGATCACGGTCCGAGCCAGGAAGATCATCGGCAGGCTGGGGTGGTCGAGCAACGTTGCCCGCAGGGCCCGCCCCCAGGCGATCAGGATGCCGTCGAGCGTGTCGGGCAGCGGCCGGGGCAGGCGCAGGTCGCGCAGTCCTGTTTGGGCGATCGCGTCGAGCAGGTCGTCCTTGTCGGCGATGTAGCCGTAGAGGGTCATCACGCCGCAGTCCAGGCGGCCGGCGAGGTTCTGCATGCTCAACGCCTCGAGGCCCTGCTCGTCGGCGAGCGCGAGGGCGGCGTCGACCACCTGCTCGCGGGTCAGGGAGCCCCGCGGCCGGCGCCGGCGAGGGGGTTTCCCGAGTGCCTCCACCGGAGTACGGTATTTCCTACCGTAGGCCATACGCAAATCGTGGAGGCGGGCCGATGGACACCTCACCGCGGGCGCCGGCGCCGCGTCGGGCACCGCGGAGCGTGCCGCCGGTCGACGAGGCGGCGCCCCGTCCACCGGACCGGTTGGGCTATCTGTGGCTGGTGGTGGCGGCCGGGTTGTTCCTGTTCGTGGGTGGGCGGTGGAACATCGCGTGGGCGGCGTGGTTGGCGCCGCTGTTGCTGTTGCGTTTCGTGCACGGCCGCCGGGCGGTGCCGGGGCTGTTGCTGGCCTGGCTCGCGCGGGCGGTGGTGTTCGCGGTGCTGTTGCCGCCGATCCTCTATCCGCCGGGCACCGCACCGGGCGGCGCCGTCCCCTACGTGGTCGCGGTACTGGTCGGCGGGTTGGCGACGGTGCCGTATGTGGCCGACCGGCTGATCGCCCCCCGATTGCGGGGCGTGGCGGCGACGCTGGTCTTCCCGGCCGCGTTGACCGGCCTGGAGTACCTCGGCTCGCTCGGCCCGTTCGGGGCGATCACCTCCACCGCCTACACCCAGTACGGCTACCTGCCGCTGATGCAGCTGGCGTCGGTGACCGGGATCTGGGGCATCACGTTCGTGGTCGCCTGGTTCGCCTCGGTGCTCGCGTGGGTGTGGCGGCACGGATTCGCCTGGCCGGCTGCGCGCACGCCGGTGCTGGTGTCCGTGGTGGTCGTGTCGGTGATCCTGCTCGGTGGCGGGGCGCGGCTGGCGCTGGCGCCCCCGGACGCGCCCACCGTCCGGGTCGCGGGCATCAGCGCGTCGCGGGCGGCGGCCGCGGCGCTGCACCAGCAGCTCCCGGCCGCCACGCTCTCGGCGCTGGCTGCGGGGACGGCGAGCCCGGCCGACCGGGCCTGCGCCCGGGCCGCGTTCGCCACCCTCGACGACGGGCTGCTGACCGACAGCGCCGAGCAGGCCCGCGGGGGTGCCCGGATCGTGGTGTGGCCCGAAACGTCCCCGACCGGGGCGGCGGTGCTGCAGGAGGACGAGCCGGCGCTGCTGCAACGCGCCGCCGCCGTGGCCCGGCAGGGCAACACCTACCTCGACCTGGGGTTGGCCGTGTTCCTGACCGGCCCCGTCGCGGGCCCGTTCGCCCGCGACGAGGCGGTGCTGATCGACCCGACCGGTCGGGTGGTGTGGACCTATCAGAAGACCCATCCCACCCCGGCCGATCAGGGCGTGTTCGTGGTGGGCGACGGGAAGGTGCCGGTGACCGACAGCCCGTACGGGCGGCTGGCGAACGTGATCTGTTTCGACATGGACTACTCCGGCATGATCCGCCAGGCCGGGCAGTCCAGGGCGGACGTGATGCTGGCCCCGGCCGATGACTGGCCCGCGATCGACCCCTCGCACACCTACGTGTCGGTTCCGGGCGATCGAGTACGGCTTTTCCTTGGTCCGTCCGGCCAGCCAGGGGCTCGCGATGGCCGCCGACTACGAGGGCCACGTGCTCGCCGCCGCCGACTACTTCACCACCGATCAACAGGTGATCGTCGCCGAGCTGCCGACCCGCGGGGCGCGCACCGTCTACGCCGCGGTCGGGGACGTGTTCGCGTGGCTGTGCCTCGCCGGCCTGGCGGTTCTCGCCGGGCTGGCCGTCCGGCAGCGGCGCCGGGCGCCGGCCCCCGCTCCGACTCGCCCGACCGGCTCCGAGGTCCCGCCTACGGCCCTGTCCCGCACCGGGGCCCTCGTCGACCGGCAGGGGTAGCACGGTGTCTCTCGAGTCCGAGGGTGGGCAGGCCCCGTCGCTGTGCCCGCGTCGCGGGCACGAGCGGGAACCCGATCAGCGGCCGCGACCTCGTGTTACGCACGTTGCCCATTACCTCGCTGCGCTGGGAGGCGCATCATGATCACGATCGTTCTGGTTGTCGCGGCGATCGCCGCGGTCGGTTACGTGCTGGTCTCGCGGATGCGGGGCAAGGCGGTGAACGTTCGGCGGCTGCTCGTGCTGCCGGCGGTGCTGACCGTGATCGGTGGCCTGCAGGTGCTCGGCGAAGCCCGGCTCGGGATGACGGCGACCGCGCTCGGGCTACTCGCCACCGACGTGGTGGTGTCGGTGCTGCTGGGGGTGGCCCGGGGCGCGACGGTGGCGGTGTCGGCACGGGAGGGCCGGGCGTGGCTGCGCTACCGGCCGCTGACCTTGGCGCTGTGGGTGGCCACGATCATCGTCCGGCTCGGCATGACCGCACTGGCCTACGCGGTCGGGGCGGCGCAGGCCGCCGGCGGTCCGGCGCTGCTGCTGTGTGTCGGGGTGACCCTCCTCGGTGAGGGCGCGGTGGTGGCCCGCCGGACGATCCCAGTCGGTCTCGGCCTGCGGTCGCAGCAAGGGGTTCCCGACGTTGGCCGCCCGTGAGTTGGGCGCTCATCCGTGGGGCCATCGCGGCTCATCGATCGAGCCTGTCAAGTTGTCTGTGTAAGTCGATCCGGAACGGTCAGATCAAGTAGGGCTGAAGTCGGTCGGGATAGGTCAGGGTCAGCGCGCCGAGTGCGGCTCGCCAGCCTTGGACGGCCGCGCCTTCGACGAGCTTCGCGGGTGCGCGCCGATCCGCTGCGGGTAGGCCCTTCTCCTTCGCGCGTTGGCGCGCGCGTTTGTCCTCGATGTCGCGGATGGCGAGCCACAGCAGCTTGATCGCTGCGTCGTCGTTGGGGAAGTGGCCGCGGTTCTTGATGATCTTGCGGAGCTGGAAGTTCAGCGACTCGATCGCGTTGGTGGTGTAGATGATCTTCCGTAGCTCGGGTGGGAACGCGAGGAATGGGATGAACCGCTCCCACGCGTTCTCCCAGGTCGACACGGTTGCGGGATACTTGCGCCCGAGGTCGGACTCGGCGAAGGCGAGCAGTTCGGTCTCCGCGGCTTCGACGGTGGGGGCGGTGTAGATCGGGCGCAACGCCGCCGCGACCTTCTTACGGCCGACCAGCCGCCGCCACGCACCGCGGGCCGCCGCGGAACCCGCCGTACTCACGACCGGGCCCGGCGACCCGTCCACCGCGACGCGCCGATCGAGACCGGAACTGTCGGTGCTCGCCCTGGCGGCCAGCGCATCCTGGTCCGGTGGTCGGCATGGAGATCGTCCCCGCGTACCGGATCGCGTTGATCTCGGGCGTCGCCCTGGGCGGACAGGACCCGGGATGGACGCTGCCGATGCGCGGTGTGATCAGCGACCAGCAGCAGCCCACAGCCGGGACGTCGGCGTGGTCCGGGGACTCGGTCACGGTGTCGCTGCAGGCGCCACCTCACCCCGGTCCCGCAGGCGGACTCCCTCGCCGTGTTCAACGAGACAGTGGCCGCCGCCGACCGGGGCGGTGACGGACGACGGATCGCCGCCAGGTTTGAGACCGGGTCCGGAGGTCAGTCTGGCGTCAGCTCCTGGGCGGCCGGGTCGCTGAGCGGTTCGACGAGCCCCGCGCCACCTGCTCCGCGGCCTCGCGCGACGGCATACCAGACGATGCCGATCACCAGCAGCGCCAGGTAGAGGTAGGGCAGGATGTTGTACGGGTACGCCGGGACGGGCACCAGGTTCTTGTAGATGACGTACAGGATCGCCACCACCGCCGCCGCTGAGAGCACCCAGTGATGAGTGCGGACCGTGTGATGGCGGCGCAGGTAGATCGGCATGCCGACCGCCATCAGCAGGTAGGCGGTGAGGTAGCCAAAGGTGCCGATGGTACCGGTGTAGGCGTAGACCTCCAGCGGCGTGACCCCGAGCAGGATCATGATCGCCGGAACGAGCACGACCGGTGGCAGCAACGCGAGGATCGCGACGTGCGGGGTGCGGTGCCGCGTGTGGGCGCGACGCAGCGCGGTGTGCAGGACACCGTCGTGCGCCACGGCGAACAGCACCCGCGACGCCGCGTTGATGCTGGCGATCGTGACGGCGAAGAACGACGCGGTGACGCCGAGATCGATCACGTAACGGAACCCGCTGAGCCCGACGGTGCGGCTCAGGTCGTCCATCGGCGCGGCGCTGTTGCCGAGCCCGTCCGTGCCGAGCCCGAGCACCGAGGTGTAGGCCGCGAACACATAGAGGACACCGACCACGACGGCCGAGGTCAGGACCGCGCGCGGGATCGCCCGGTGCGGGTCCTTAGCCTCGGCGCCCAGTGCCGCTGCGCTCTCGAAACCCACGAAGCCCAGCACCGCCAGCACGACGCCGAAGGTGATGCCGTCGAAGCTCGACCCGTTGAGGCTGAGCTGGGCCGGGTCCGGCGCCGCGCCCCGCTCCACGATCGTCGTGACGAACAGGATGAGGATCGCGGCGATCGAGACGATCTCCAGAACCAGGCCCACTCGGGTGGAGATCTTGATGCCGATCCAGGAGAACGCCGCGGCGGCCAGCCCCGCAACGATGAGGATCACCACCTGGGCGACGCTCGACGTGGTCGAGACACCGATCCCGTCGAGCAGCGCCCCGCCGTAGATCCCGACGCCGACCACCCCGATCATCGCGATGAACGTGTAGCCGATCACCAGGGCCCAGCCCGCGGCGAAGGCACCGCCCGCACCCAGGCTTTGCCCGACGTAGCCGTAGAGGGATCCTGCGGACGCGGTCTTGGTGCCGAACTGGGCGACGCACAGGCCGATCAGGATCACCAGCACCATGGCGATCACGTAGGACAGCCAGGAACCGTTGCCTGCCGAGAGCACGATCAGGGCCGGTCCGGTCGCCATGACCGCGCTCGGAGCGATCGCCGCGATCGACTGGGCCAGCACCTCGAGCGGGCCCATCGTCTTGTCGGCCAGTCCGGCACCGCTCTGCCGAACCTGCGGGGCGCTCACCGGTGCACCTTTCCGTTGCCCTCGCCGCCGCCGGTGTCCCCGTCGCGGGCCGAATGGCAGGCCGGCGTGCTCGGCGGCAGGTCCAGCGCCGGGTTGCCGTCGAAGAATCCGACGGGTTTGAGGTGGAACCCGATGCGCGTCGTCGGCATCACCGGCCAGTCCTCGGGCCGAACCACGTGGTGGGCACAGAAGGTGTACCAGACCACGACGTCCGCCGACTCGATCGGCCGGTCAGCCTGCACGTAGACGGGCAAGCCGTCGGTCCCGCCCTTGTTCTGGTTGGGGTAGTCGCCCGCGGCGAAGCGCTGGGTCTCGTCGTAGGCGGTGACCCACAGGTGTTTGTAGGCGAACCCGCCGCGGTTCCAGGCCTGGGTGCCCTCCCCCGCCATCGGGACCGTGTTCTCCCCGGGAACCAGTTTGTAGGCGACCGGTTCACCCGTGGCGCCGTACACCTCGGGGTTGACGATCGTCCAGTACCGGGCTGCGAACGGGTCGATGAGCCGGCCGGAGTCGCTCTCCCGCGCCAGCAGTGTCTTGCGGGTGTGCCAGGCGTTGCCCGTCTCGTTGCCCGGCCCGATCGGGCTCGGCGCAGAGTCCACCTCGTAGACCGAGTTGCGCTGCCCGTCGACGGCCATGTCGAGACGGACGTTGAAGAAGTGCTGGTGGTGCGGTCCGTAGAGGTTGGGGGCCACGAGCGTGCCGTGACCGGGGCGCTCGCCGTCGGCGACGGCACCGGTGGAGATGACACCCGTCAGCTTCACCTCGAACTCGATCGTGGCGTCGGTGTAGAGATACCAGAAGAAGCCGTACTCGTAATTCCCGACGGTGGCGAAGCAGGAGACCACCAGCCGTCGGGAACGCCGGACCTCGGTCTTCTCGGTGCGGAAGTCGGTGTGCTTCCAGGCGACCCCGGTGTCCTCCTCGTGCAGGCAGATCGCGTTCGGGATGGTCACCGGCCGCCCGTCGGCGTCATTGACGACCGCATCGAAGTACCTGATCTCTCCGAGGCAGTCGCAGCCCAGCTCGAGCGGGTTGAGCAGGAACCCGATCCCGTACTCGCCCTCGTCGAACACGTTCTTGAACCGGTGGGTGGGGGCCGGGTCGCCGTAGGGGATGTACATCTCCGACATCGACGCCCGGTGGATCACCGACCGCAGCCGCCCCCGGTCCTCGTAGCCCACGGTGTGCAGGACCAGCCCCTCGCGCGGGCTGAACCCCACCCGCAGCCGCCACTTCTGCCAGCGCACCTCACGGCCGTCGACGGTGAAGCTCGGGCCCTCCGGCTGGGTGATCTCCAGCGGCAGGACGTCGCCGCGCAACTCGGTGAACGCGGGCCGGTTGCCCGGGCGCGTCATCAACTCGGGCATGTAGTTGCCCGACTGCGCAGGCAACGGAACCACGCCGTGATCCTGGACGTCCACGACCTCCATGCGATCCAGATCGACCACGACGAGCAGGCCCTCAACCGGACGGGCGTAGCCGTTGTCGTCAGGCTCGGACCGGATGAACGTCAGCGGCCGGACCAGCCGGCGGCCGGGGGCCGTATCTTCGCTGAAGCCGGTCGCCCATGGGTCGAGCATAGCCAGGCTGAAGTCGGTGACACCGCGTCTGCGGACGGCCTCCTGCCACCGTGGGTCCGCACGGGTGAGATCCTCGGCGGCGAAGAACTCCTCCAGCATGATGCCGGGCTGCACGCCGGAGAGCTCACGCCACGACTCGACCGCGTCGCGGGTCAGCGACACGACCGCCTCCACCGTGGTGCTGGTGGCCCGGTCGTAGAGCACGACCGACGCCGCGCGCGTCGGATTGGCGTCGGACCCGCCGTCGAGCAGTACGGACTTGGGCGGTTCCGCGAGCGAGACCGACACGAAACGGATCGACGCGGCGAGAGCGCGGTCCCGGCGGACGATCGAGGCCACTGCGCCGATCTCCTCGGCCGACAGCGGATCAAGGGGATGGGTGGCGGGAGGGGCGTGGGTGATCTGAGCTTCAGAGCGCATGAGTTCCTCCACCGGTACGGCGTCACTGCCGATCGCCGCACAGTGTGACGATTCGACACCCGATCGGCCACGGTCGTTCTCATTCGACACCCGATCGGCCACGGCCGTTCTCATTCGGGTCAACCGGAGATGACAATGCGGCTGGGGCCACACTGCCGGGCGAACAGCTCGCACGTCCTGTACGGGCGCCCGTCCCCGTTCTCGGGAGGGGGCGTTTGACTGCAGGTTCTGACAACAACGCAGGCGCGAGGTCGCGTGCATGACCTGCTCTCAGCTCACAGGCGGTGAGGTTTCCCGTCGAGCTGAGGTCCGCCGAGCGCGCCGTCCATGAGAGTCACCGCCGTCGCGATTTCGGTGTCGAAGACTTCGCTGTAGATGCCGAGGGTGACGGCGATGTTGGCGTGGCCGAGGATCACTTGGGCGTCGCGGGCCGGGACGCCCAGCCCTTTCAGCATGGTCGCGGCGGTACGGCGCAGATCATGGAACACGATCCGGGGGAGCCCCGTGGCTGCGACGATGCGGTCGAAGGACCGCGAGACGTTGCGCGGCTCGACGGGCCGACCTGTACGGGTGGTGAAGACGTAGCAGGTCTCGTTCCATTCCGATGCTGCGGCGGCGCGTTGCCCGGCCTGGTGAGCTCGATGGGCGGTGAGCGCGGCACGTGCGAGGGGCGCCAATGGGAATCCTCGGACGCCGGTGCGGGTCTTGACGGAGGGCGGCGATCTCGCCTCGGCGCATGCCGTAGACGAGGGCGAGGACGAATACCGGGTAGGCCGGATCGTCGATCGCGGCTGCCAGGAAGGTGCGTGCCTGTGCGACGGTCCATGCGGTCCGGCGTGCGCGGTGCTCGGCGGGCAGCGTGGTGAGCTGAGCGACGTTGCGGGGGATGAGTTCCTCGCGGACGGCGCGGCCGAGGGCCGAGCTGAGGACTTCGCGGATCATCCGGAGCTTCGCTACCGAGTCGCCGATCGCTCGGCGCGAGTTCAGGTACTTCTGCACGGCCGCGACGGTGAGCTTGTCGAGGCGTTGGGTTCCCAGCCCGGGGCGCAGATACAACGCGATGGCGGTGCGGTACTTCGAGACGGTTGTCGGACGAAGTTTCGGCTCGGCGACTTCCTTGATCCAGTAGTCGAGATACTCGGAGAGCGTCGGTGATCGGGTGGCGATGACAGCGCCTGTGTGAACGCGCTGGGCGAGCTCGGCAAGTTTGCCGTCGACGTCGGCGCGGGTGCGTCCGTAGATCCATTTTCGCCCGCGGGACCCGTCGGGGCGGGTGACGTAGATGGCGGCGGTGTAGCGGCCGTCGGACCTCTTGGAGATCGTGCCTTCGCCGTCGCGGGCGTGGATCCGGTGGCAGCGGCCGAGGTGGACGCTGGGTAGTTCGCCGTTCCAGATCAATTGGTGGACGCTCCAGCGCGAGACCTGCAGACGCTCGGCGACTTGGGTCAGGGTGAGAAGTTCCGGGTCCGGCATTGCGACGTCTCCCTTGAGGCGGGCGACGTGATCCGGCGTCAAGTCCAGTAGGTGCACGTCGAAGCTCCTCGGTGTTGTGTCCGTGATGTGGTCTGCGCGCATCTGGCCGGCCGGTGTTGGGGGTGCCGGCTGGGTTAAGACGGCGGACCACCGGGCAGTAGGTAGGTGCGAAGTCCACGGTGGTCGATGAGGAGCCGTTTGGGGGTGATGAGATCGCTTATGTGGACAACTTCGTGGTCGGCCTGGTCGGGTGACGTCGTCGTAGGAGACCAGGTCTTCATGCCGTTGCTGTCCTGTGGTCTCTGCGTGGTCGACCAGAGAAATCGGAGCGCCGCTTGGCGATGGTGGGGGCCGATGTTCCAGGGCGGCACCGATTGGAGGCGGCGGAATGGGTACGGCGGGTTGGTTGTCTTGCAAGGGGCAGGGATACGGTCACGGAACCGGAGTACGTGGCCGGCGACTGCGTAGGGCGTCGCCGAGCGTTGGCGAGCGAGCCGGCGTGACTGCCTATTGTGTGGTCAGCATCTCGTGTTTCGGTTGGACTTTCCATGGATCTTGTGGAGAATCGGGGCGATCCCCTTCGGCCAAGCATGGATGGAAGTAGAACGATGGCGCAGGTAACTGAGGTCAAGCTCGTCGATGACCTCGACGGTGGTGATGCCGCCGAGTCGATCGGGTTCGGGCTCGATGGCAGGACTTATGAGATCGACCTGAGCGAGACGCACGCTGCGGAGCTTCGCGCCGCGCTCGCTCCGTTCGTGGCCGCTGCCCGTCGCGCCGGCGGACGCTCGGCGACGCGACCGAATGCTGGTGCTCGGCCGACCCGCGGTCGCGAGGAAACTGCCGCGATCCGTGAGTGGGCCACGGCCAACGGACATGAGGTGTCGACGCGAGGTCGCATCCCATCCGCGGTGATCGAGGCGTATCAGACCCGAGGAAGCGCACCTGCCCGGGTTGTCGTCGAGGAGCCCGAGGTCGTGACGGAGGTCGCGCCGAAGCGTCGCACTCGGAAGAAGACCGCTGCCTGATCGCAGGACTTCACGGAGGGGCTCGGGCTTCGGCTCGAGCCCTTCCATCGTTTCATGATCACGGGATGCCGCCAGGTTCCGTTGGTGCGTTGCTGATGTGTGGTCTCGGGGCAGCAAGATATGCCGGAAGTGGAACTTCCGGCCTTGCCCTGGGTGGGGGTGCCGGAACGAGGGCGTTCCGGTGGGGATTCTGTCCACAGTTCGGCGCGGATCCTCGAGCTGTCCACAGATGCGTGTGACGGTGTCACCGGATCATGAAATCTGGCCCCCTGGCGGTTCGTGGGTTCGAGGGCTTGTCGCAACACTCCTGATCATGAGGGGTGTGCAGATGGCGCGACGTGGACGCAAGCGGCAGTTGGACGTGGAGGCCCCAGTACCGGGCCCTGTTGGCGAACGGGATCGGCACCGTCGAGGCGTGCCGCACTCTCGGGATCGGACGCAAGACCGGCTAAGGGCGGGCACTCGTCGCGGTTCTTGTCGTTGCTGGATCGGCAGCGGATCGCGTCGCTGCACCGGGCCGGGTGTGGGGTTCGGGAGATCGCTCGCCGGCTGGGCCGGGCACCGTCGATGATCAGTCGGGAGCTGCGCCGCAACACCGCACGCCACGACCGCTGCTACGACGGCGACCTCGCGCACGCCCGGGCCCGGCAACGAGCGCGCCGGCCCCGCCGGTCTCGGATCGGCCGCGACCCGCGGCTGCGGGAGATCGTCCGGAAGTTGCTGGAGGACGAGTGGAGCCCCGAGCAGATCGCCGCGCACTTGCGCAGCGCCTACCCCGACCAGCCGTCCTGGCACGTCTGCCACGAGATCTACCAGGCGCTCTACCACGGCGGGGAAGACGGCCTGAGCAGGACATTGACCGCCAAACTGCGGACCGGCCGGCCCCTGCGCCGCCATCGTCGACGCGCCGATGTCCGGCAACCGCGGTTCGTCGTCCCGGCCCAGCTGATCGATCACCGCCCGGCCGAGGTGGAGGACCGCAGCCGGATCGGGCACTGGGAGGGCGCTCTGATCGTCGGGCGGATGAGCCAGTCCGCGATCGGCACGCTCGTCGAGCGCCGTTCCCGGTTGGTGCGGCTGGTGCACCTGCCCGACGGGCATTCAGCGTTCCGGTGCCGTGCGGCCATCGAGCAGGTCATGGCGTCGGTGCCGGCGTCCGCGCGGTTGACGCTGACCTGGGACCAGGGCTCGGAGATGGCCGAGCACCACCTGCTGGCCGTCATGTTCGGCGAGGGGATCTACTCTGCCCCGCCCGCCAGCCCGTGGCTGCGCGGCACGAACGAGAACACGAACGGGCTGCTGCGCCAGTACTTTCAGAAGAAGGCCGACCTGCGCGCTTACACCGTTGACGATCTCCTTCGTGTCGAGCATCGCCTCAACCGTCGGCCCCGGAAAGTCCTCGGGTGGCGGACGCCCGCCGAGGTCTTCGCCGCCGATCTCGTGGCACCCTGAATGCGTCCGAGTGTTGCGACGACCACGCGAAACCGCCTTACTTGATCGCCCACACATCATCGCAACGGGTCGAACGGCGCCAGCTCGGCGGGACGTCTGCCGGTGGCGATCGTCTCGGCGAGGAGCTGTCCCGTGATCGGGCCGAGGGTGATGCCCCACATACCGTGCCCTCCTGCGACGAACACCCGCGGCGATGCGGTCGCACCGACGAGCGGCAGACCGTCGGGGGTGCACGGGCGGGCACCGACCCACTCGTCGGTCCGGTCGTCGAGGTCGGCGCCGCGCAGCAGCGGGCGCGCGGCGTCGGCAATCGCCTGGATGCGGCGCGGGTCGAGCGGGGCGTCCGGAGTCCGCAGCTCCATCATTCCCGCCACCCGGAGCCGGTCGCCCAGAGGCGTGCAGGCCACCCGCTGGGCGGGGAAGTAGACCGGTCCGGAGGGTACGTGCTCGATCGGGACGCTGAAGCTGTACCCCCGCCCCGCCTGCACCACGGTGCGGACGCCGAACGGCCTGGCGAGCTCACCCAGCCAGGCGCCGGTGGCGAGCACGACCGCGTCGAAGGACTCGGTCGCACCCCCTGCCGTCTCGATCTCGACCCGGCCGCCGCGGTCGCGGAGTCCGGTGATCGGGACGCCGTCGCGGATCTCGCCGCCGCGCTCGCGGACGGAGTCGGCGAGGGAGTGCACGTACTGGCCGGGATCGATGAACCGCTGGCCGTGCAACCGGATCGCGGCGCCCACGTCGTCGGACAGCGACGGTTCGACCTCCCGCGCCTCGGCGCCGGTGAGCACGTCGAAGTCGATGTGCTGGCCCGCGGCGTCGATCTGCTGGATCTCCTCCAGCAACACCGTCCGTTCGGTGGCGTCACGGTACGCGGCCAGGAACGACTTGGCCTCGACCGTCCGGGCGGCGACGCCACCATCGGTCAGCGCGTCGAAGCCGGCCAGCGCGCGGCGGTTGATCGGCACCAGCGCCTGCATGGCGCTCTGCCACCGGGCGGCCGTGCTGTGCCGGGCGAACCCGGTGAGGAACCTGAGCAGGCGCGGCGAGGCACTCGGCGGCACGTAGATCGGCGACGCAGGGCTGAGCACCGCGCGCAGGCCATACCGCAACACGGCGGGCTCGGGCAGAGGAGTGGCGATTCCGGGGGTGAGCCAGCCGGCGTTGCCCCACGACGACCCCGCGGCCACGCCGCGGCGGTCGAGCACGGTGACCGACATGCCACGCTCCTGGAGGAACCAGGCCGTGGCCAGGCCGACCATGCCGGCACCGATCACGGCTATGCGGTCGGGTGTGGGGGTGGTCGAGGTCATTTTGTGGGGCTCCTTTCGGGATCCGAACACCTCCGAGGGTGGCCTGCTCGTCGGGGAGTCCGGTTATCCCACAGCCCCTGTCTTTGATGTCAGGATTGTGGTTCCAGCACAATCTGGACGTTCCGCTGCAGTGGCAGAACGAGTTCTCATCGACACCCGGGAGCGTCCGATGATCGGAATCCCCGCCCTGGTTGATGCGGTCGGCCCCGCGCTGTTGCGCGTCGTGGTCGCCGTAGCCGGGGCCGAGGTCGACGACCTCACCCTCGCCGAGCTCGACGACGGCGTGGTCGGGGTACCCGGCGACCTCGTTCTCGGCGTCGGGATCACGCACCCGGAACGAGGCATCGCCCTGCTCGAACAGGTCGCGCGAGCCAGGGCCGGCGGGGTGGTCCTGCGGGCGCCGCTCGCCGAGCACGTCGATGTCGTCGCCGCCGCCGGACGGAACGGCGTCGCGCTGATCGAACTCCGGACCCATGCGTCCTGGGCACATCTCGTGTGGCTGCTCCGCGGGACGTTCGACCGCACCATCGGCGCCCAGCTCGACGGCGCAGGGGTCCATGGTGACCTCTTCGCCGTCGCCGACGCGGCAGCGGCGATACTCGACGCGCCCGTGACGATCGAGGACGCCCAGTCCCGAGTACTGGCCTACTCAGGGCTGCAGGAACTCACCGACCCTGCCCGCCTCTCGACCATCGTCGGCCGCCGGGTTCCCGAGCAGATCGTCGCGCACTTCCGGGCCAGGGGGGTGTTCCGCAAGCTCGCGCATTCGGATGAGCCGATCTACGTCGGTGCGGGACCGGAGGGGATCAAGCCCCGGCTGGTGATCCCGGTGCGGGCCGCCGGGGAGTGGCTGGGCTCGATCTGGGCCGTCGTCACCGGACCGGTCGAGCCCGCCCGGGTGCACGAGCTGACCCGGGCCACCGCGGTCCTCGCGATGCACCTGCTGCGGCTCCGCGCCCAGACCGGCGCTGCCGGGCGCGCCGCCACCGACCTGCTACGGGCGGTGCTGCACGGCACGGGCGGCCCCACGGAGCCGTGGCTCCCCGACGGACCGTGGCGCGTCGCGGCGCTCGGGACGCCCCGCTCCACCGCCACCGTCGACGCGAAGCTGGACCTCTGGGTGGCGATCACCCGCCGCCACGGCTGGCACCAGCCGCTGCTCGCCGACATGGACGGCAGCGTCGTCGCACTCCTCGTCGACCACGGCGGCCCGCACGCCGCGGGAACGGTCCAGTGGCTGCGGGCGGTCATCACCGGGGTCCACCCGAACGACGCCGAGCTGACCGCCGCGATCGGCGGCGCCGCCACCGGGCGCGCGGATCTCCCGCGGTCGCGCGCCGAGGCCGCAGAGGTCCTACGGCTACAGACCAACGGTCAGGTCCGCGGGCCCGTCGTCGGCATCGAGGAGGTCTGGCACGTCGTCGTCACGGCACGGGCCCGGGCAGCGGTGCGCGCTGAGGTGAGCCTGCTCGGTGGTCCCCTACCCGCGCTCGTCGCCCACGACCGTGACCACCGCACCCCGTACCTCGAGACCCTGGCCGCCTGGCTCGATCACTTCGGCGACCCCACCGCCGCTGCCGGCGCGCTGCACATCCATCCGAACACGTTGCGCCACCGCCTGCACCGCATCGCCGACGTGACGCGGCTGAACCTCGACTCCGCCCAGGAGCGGCTCGCACTCCAGCTGCAGCTCCTGGGACTCCAGGACAGAGCGCCCGACCTCTGATCAAGGCGGGTACGCGCGCTCCGGGCCGGAGGTCCGTCCAGATTTCGTCGTCGCATCGCATACATCGACGCACGCTTCTTGGGCGGAACTATCGAGTGAGTTCCGGTCCCGGTACCGCATTCTCCGGATCAGCGCTCGTCCCAGCCGTCCCACGCAACTGGAAACCTTGATGACCGTCGAAGAATCTGCCGACGTTGGGAGTCCAACCCCACGGTGTCGTTCACGGACGATCCCCCGGCCCCGGACGGCGTGTCGAAGATCGTGAGCTTCGATCAGGCGATCATCGCGGCCGGCTCGGAGCCGGTGCGGCTGCCGTTCATCCCGGACGACCCGCGGGTCGTCGACTCGACCGGTGCGCTGGAACTCACCGACGTCCCCGCCCGGTTGCTCGTGCTCGGCGGCGGGATCATCGGCCTGGAGATGGCCACGGTGTACTCCGAGCTGGGTTCGGCGGTGACGGTGGTCGAGCTGATGGACCAGCTGATCCCCGAGGCCGACCGGGACATCGTCGCGCCGCTCGCCGCGCGGATCGGCGAGCACTACGAGAGCATCCGGCTCTCCACCAAGGTGACCGCGGTACGCGCCACCCCGGCCGGGTTGGTCGTCAGCTTCGACGGAACGGGGTCGGCCGAGGACACCTTCGACAAGCTGCTCGTCGCGGTCGGCCGCCGCCCCAACGGCGGCGCCATCGGCGCGGAGAACGCGGGGGTGGCCGTGGACGAGCGTGGGTTCATCGCCGTCGACAAGCAACAACGCACCAGCGTGCCGCACATCTTCGCGATCGGTGACGTGGTCGGTCAGCCGATGCTGGCGCACAAGGCCGTGCACGAGGGCAAGGTCGCCGCGGAGGTCGCCGCCGGGCACACCGTGTGCTTCGACGCGGCGGTGATCCCCAGCGTCGCCTACACCGATCCCGAGGTCGCCTGGGTCGGGGTCACCGAGGCCGGGGCCGAGGCCGGCGGCATCGCCTATGGCAAAGGCACGTTCCCGTGGGCGGCATCGGGCCGGTCATTGTCCTTGGGCCGAGACGAAGGCATCACCAAGGTGATCTTCGATGAAGCCAGCGGCCGCGTCATCGGATGCGGGATCGTCGGCCCCCACGCGGGGGACCTGATCGCCGAGGTGGCCCTGGCCATCGAGCTGGGCGCGGACGCGGCGGACATCGGCCTCACGATCCACCCCCACCCGACCCTGTCCGAGACGGTCGCGATGGCCGCCGAGGCGTTCGAGGGCACGATCACCGACCTGTACCTGCCGAAACGGACGTAGGCCCCGGCGTCGTCCGGAACCGGCAGGGTCGCCCGGGGTGGACCGCACGCTGTCGAGCCCCGCGACCGTGGGCCGCGGGGCTCGACACGAACCTGCCAGGGAGCGGTGGCCGCTCAGGCCGGCGCTTTCTCGCCGGCGGCGTAGCGCGCGGTGAGGAGGCTCTTGCAGAACTCGCCGTTGGTCTCGATCCCGACGCGCTGCAACCGGGCCCGTCGCAGGTGCAGGGGCACCTGGCCGGGGGTGATCCGGTTGCCCTCGGCGTCGATCAGCAGCGGCGCGCTGT
>Ga0209914_1001763_pt1 | contig 20257 bp, 24 predicted proteins | sample ThiBiot_500_plan_FD_183949 | JGI IMG/M metagenome (GOLD analysis project Ga0209914, IMG submission 183949) | Wastewater bioreactor microbial communities from Cape Town, South Africa - Thiocy_cont_500_plan (SPAdes) | ecosystem: Engineered > Bioreactor > Thiocyanate-remediating > Anaerobic-Aerobic...
AAAACTGATGTAGCACCGTGAACAAAAAAGGCTGCTATTGCTATTTCTTTTTCAATTTCTGTTTGATTTCCAGTAGCAATAGCGTCTGTTATAGCTGGAAAACCGGATGCAGCATATTGATTATTTTTTGCCGGTGCAAAAACAACATGTCTAAGAAAGAAATCGAAATTATGGATCTTGAAAATATTTGGTTTTCGATTTACTTTAAATCACTGTAATCACCACCTTGACCTAATGGATTGAGAAATGCTCGTTCTAATTGCAATAATTGATCGTTATAAAATCGAATTTCGTATGGACTAGAACAGAAGACTGTTTTTGTTGATAGTTTTGTCGAAATATCTGCGTACTTGTTGGTGTCAAGAGATTGTGATCGAGTAACAAAATCTGTACTTGCATTACCATACACAGCAATTGCTTGTCGAAGAGGATCTTTAGAAGAAGAAAAAAACTCAATTTCAGCTTTTATTTTTTGAGCATATAATTTTATATACCAAAAATCGTTGCATTCGAAACTGCTGGTAGTAGACTATTAAGAATTTGTGTTAATGTTACTGTATATCGTGTGACATTAAATTTCAGAAGAGGTGGTTCTGAAATAAGCAAAGCAAGAACGCCTACAAATTGAGCCATTGTTCGATGTGCCTATGAAAAAAATCTATTTTTCTGATTGAATTTATGTCAAACGAAATTTTACGGTAAAATCTGGATCGACGAATTTTTTCATCGTGGAAAATGCTTCGTACGACGTATGATACAGAGGATAGGATGGCATGTGTCTCTCTGCAACTGGGTCATATGTATAACCTGTATGTAAATTTGACGAACCAGCCAATTGATCGAAACCGTAGTGATCACTGCCTGAACCAAGACCATACTTCAATCTAATCGACGAGAGAAAATTTTCTCTCAAACAATCAATTTCAAAGATTTTTAAGCATACGTTGGCTCATTTGTCTCGTTATTTCCGTTGACTTTCATCCATTTATCATAGACAGTCATTCCATCAGGATCATATGCACTTGGAACCTAGCATAAAATCGAGTCAACACGCATAGAACATCAATAGATAATATCGTTTACCATTTTTCCTGCTTCGACAATGGCGTCGAATAGCAATGGCGATGCTGCAGCTTCAACTGTATAATTACCTAATAAATATCAATAAAATATTAACTTTCAATGACAAATATTTTCGTTTACCTTCGACGGCAATATCCATATTCAAATATGAAACAACTCGTGCACCAAGAACTTTAACATATTGCTGGATTCCAATAGAAACAAACAATGAATATATAAAAATGATGCATATTTTACAACTGTACTTGAATATATTCAACTGAACCAATTAATCCATATTCTTCAGCACCCCAAGAACAAAACATTAAACTACGACGAGGTCGAAAACCTATACGAATCATATTTTACAAAACTAAGACAAATATTGATAGACAATATACCATTTCTGTACATTTCACCAAGAACTCGAGTGATTTCTAAAAGAGCTGCTGTTCCACTAGTTGGATCCATAACACCTAAACTCCAAGCGTCTCTAAATTATAAACGAAGAAGAATTGATATCAAAATGAAAGTGTAATCAATATGTTACCGATGATTACCAATGACAACATATCGATCTAAAAATAAGAATTATGCAAAAGACTATAAGATTAAGAGTGAGTTGTTCGTATACCTGGTTCGATTTCTCCTTTCATAATACCAATAACATTGAAAGTATCTCGTCTTTCACGTCGGTTATAACTTGTAACTTCAATAGAACTAGAGAAAAGAAGAATTGTCGAATATCACTAATCAATCTATTTCGAACTAACCTTGCATTGGTTAATTTACCACCGATACGGTAAAGAATACCTGGTATATTTCCACGCCAACCGTCTGGAACTAAGTTACTATTTTCATCTAGATGTCTATATATACAGCAAATGATTACGAATCAAATTTATTAAGAATAGTTTGTATTCACTCGAGTAAAACTTTGGCTTCATCATATCCTATCGGTTGTGCAGGAATTCGTGGTAAAAATTCGACACTTTCTTCATTTACTCTATACATATAATCTAAAATAGCGTGAGACGAAAATTTCTTGTTTTTGATTTCGAAAAATCAAATAATTTCATACCAGTTGAAGGATATACAGGTGTTAATGGGTCACCATTCGAAGTGTAAGCTGATCCTCGTTGAGTACCAGTTGGTGGCATATACCATTTTTGATTGTATACCTTATCAGGTGTAATACCAAACGGCGCATAATCAGCTGGATCATTATATAAAATAGCTCCCACAGCTCCATGACGTTGAGCTTGTATGATTTTGTCTCCTCGAAAGATTTTTCCATATCGCATAATAATGATACTGCCATTCAAATCTTCAGGTAGCACATAGCTTGTCAATTCTTGAAAATCTGTTTCAGTACCAAAATTAGCGTAATAGAATCTAGGCTATGATATTGAAAATCAAATTCATTTTTTTTGTATATGTATATAGAACATATAATCAACTTACACTAGACGCAGTACCGTTGGCTGTATAAGCAAGAAATGGATTGACCGTCTTTGGTTGTGTTGGATCATAAACATGTTCGGTACCGCTTGTTTGAAAAATAATCGTACCATTATCATCGAAAAGCGTTACTCTAAAGAAAAACAATGAATATCTAGTATTATTATTATTATTAACATACACATTTGTTCGATTCTCATCTGGATACGAAAAAAGAGCGTTATATTTCGTTTTCGTTACCAGTAGACTATCGGTTTTCCATCGTTGTTCAATAACTTCAGCACTTTCACGATCTTCAGGACGACCAGCCAAATGTGGACGTGATGTCAGATCTCTAAAATACAAAAGACAACATTCACCACGAAAATTTCCTGCAAATCAAAGTTACTTCAGAGTTTCCTCGATGTTCCCTGCTTGAACTGAATCAATGTATGTTCGATAGTTTTGTGGATCGGCTTGTCGTGTAAGACGATCATATTTCCATGATTGAGATGTTTCACTTTTACTTATTGCGAAATGACCGATGATGATGCCAATAGCAAATGCAGCACATCCTGCAATCGCAGCGATTATATAAACGATCTAATGGTAAAATTTCGAAATTTAATTTCGTTTTTAAGAAAATAGATTTTTATTACTTTATTTGTCATATGTTAATTGATGGATTTAAGTCACTTTATTTTGTGTAATACTAACCGTTTGCTTTTTATCAGTCGGTTTCTTCAAAAAAAAATTACAAAAAATACTGTAGTCTTGCTGCTTGCATGTATCTACCTGGAGATTTGTTTTTGTTTTGTTTGAATTTATCTTTCGGCAATCTTTTTTTCTTTTCATTGAATTACGACTTTTGCAACAGATAACAGAACTAATAAAATATCACAAGTTTAACGTATGCGCCGAATTGAAATTTCACTCTCAGAATTTGAAAACTGATTCAACTTTGTATGATGATACCAGAAAAAGACGAAAATTGCTTAACATTCGTTTTCTCTTTCTTTCTTTTACATGCTAACAAGTAGTAAATTTATTCTAATTCTGTAATCTATCGTTCAAGTAGAACAAATTTAATTGTTCATTTCCTCTAGCCATGTTCAATCATCGATATAAACCCAACATAGAATGTACTAGACCGGTTGTTCATTGATTTTCCAAGCAAGAAATCTTATTGCGATGATTGAAATACAAATACGAAAGAAAAAGATCAATATCAAAAGCATCATCGCATATATTCGTTTTCAAGCCAATCAAAATTTCGTGTTTTCATAAGTCAATTGAATTTTATTGGCTATCGAAATTATGTCAATTGTGAAAAATTGACCACATGACAAATCAATGATTTTGCTTTTTTCTATGATAAAATTGTTTGTTTTTAACATTAAAAAAGGCGTTTCATTTGTTTTCTTTCTATTGATTTTAGATTCTAATGATCGACTGACAAAGTCGATACATACATGTGTATACTCGTGATTAAGCAGCTTAGCATCGTTAGTTGCGCATATATGTGCGTGTTCGTTATGTTTGTACATTTTGTCAATTAAGAATAAGAGAAAAGCGCATGCACACGATCGCTTTTTTCTCTTAATATTATTGGGAAAATCTTTTTTTTTCGCTAAATAGTAGCTTTCTCTCTCTCTCTCTCTCTCATTCTCTTGAAACATACGTACATGAATAAATACGGATGAGATCGGCAGTAGTAGATTTTTTACATATCTCAATAAATTTATGGTGATGATGGAGAGTTTCTCATGTAAGTGAAGTAAATGAAGTGTGTTGAGCTCATCTTTGCTTTAAGTAGCAAAAAAGAGGAAGAAAAAAAAAGAGGAAAATTGAAGTCACTAGCGGACAGACGACAACGATCGATAATCTTATTTTAGTCGATTGATTGAAAAAAAGAAGCAGAAAATTTATTGATATCCGGAGAGAGACAGAGAAAAGAGAGAAGAAGAAGAAGAAAAAGACATCGTACCATATGTAACAAACTCGATTTTGTTCGTCGTCGTCGTCATTGTCATAAATCAACTTGGTGTATGTTAGCTGTTGACTATGCTCTCGCATTTTCACATCTCAATCAATGGTCAGTTAGAGAAGCTGAACATTGCTTCAAGTAAGCTTACTTTGCTTTCTTTTTGCAATCGAACATATCCAAGGCAATACGTATGTATTCATCACATGTCCTTGATTAGATAAAATGAACTATTAAGGCACGTGGTTATGAATACTATCATATTCGCTTGCTACCGCCCAATAATTACATGTATTTAATACCAAAAAAAGAAAAATTTAGTTAAAATGGTTTCAAGTGATTAAAGATATATTCGAGCAAACGCTTTAACAGGTCCACGACAAATTGGACAAATTTTTAAAGTCGGTCCACATTTTCCACAGCTCGAGAAGTGCCCACAGGGCAAACAAGCGACTTGTCGTTCGTTTTGCATGCATGTTAGACATGTTTTCGAGTTTTCAACTAAAATAAAATAAAAATGAAAATGTTTATTCCTTTTGAAATTGTTCTGTTATTACTTGATGTTTCATCGATTTTTTCTGTTTCCATCGCTGAAAAAAAAATCACAATGTCAAACGATTGAAATGGAAATAAATATGGATCACTCACGTTCAGATTCTAATATTTCAGATCTTGAGTATTGCTGTTCTTGTTCTCGAAGAAATTGTTCACGCCAATCTTTAGGAACAAGGATATTCGCTTCGTTACCATTGATTGATTTTACTTGTAAATCTAAGATTAAACATGCAAGATATTGATCATTGAAGGTTTTGAAATCGTCTTCTACGAAGAAAAAACAATTTATTGAGACGAAACGATCGTTTTTTTTTTGTTTGATTTACTTCGAAATTTCAATTGCATTTCGAATGATTTTCTAAAATGAAACAATGAAATCGAATTGTTGTTCTTGTCAAGAACAATTTACCTGATAATTGCCATGATAAAACCGAGATTACGTAGTTTTTCCACTGCAGGTAAATCCAATCGAGCTTTGATCATTCGATCTAATTCCACAGGAGTCCATGCTTCTGCTTGCTTCGAATTATTTTGCTGAGCTATATGAAATGAAACATTTCGTTTTTCTCTTTCGATCATGTCATTTTTTACAAACCTTTCAATTCTTTGTTTTTTCTTCGAATAGCTTCGTACAGATCTTTGCCAATATACTGTCGAATATAATCACATTGAGGATACCAACGAGCGTGTTCAACTTTAGGATCATCGTTTTTCATCCAGTTTTGTAATGCTCCATTGCAATAGAAACATCGTACATTGGTTGATTTGCCCGTATAATAAAAGCCAGCATTAGCAAATGAATCAATCGATGGTAATGGATTTTCTTCTGAATGTGGCCACTTTTCGAAGCTCATGATTCGATTTGACAATATTGAATATGGCGATTGTACTACGCCAACAGTCCCTTCGGTTATTTGTTCTCTGGCATTTATAGTATTTGCATTTAAATTATTTGTTTCATTTTTTTCGGATAATTGAAAGAATCGACAATGTGGAGATTTCAATCGATGGATTTCATAAGGTTTATCAGCATATGTCCATTTGTGATAGAGAGCATCGCAATGAATACAAATGACACGATCGGAAATATTTGTATATGACCAACCAGCAGCGATCATGTCATTGGCACTAGGTGTTATCAATGGCCAATTTGCAAATGTAGATGCTCGTAAATTATGAAGTGTTGTTGCTGGAAAAGATTCAAGAAAAGCTTTGACTGAATTCGAATTAGTATCTGACGAAGCATTTGTCTGACTAGAGTTTAATTCAGATGTTTTGTTCAATGGTTCTAAAATTTCAATATCAAAGTATAAATAAATTCTAAATCTATAGCATACTACTATTTATCGGTAGAAGATCAGAGTTTTGTTGAGCAAAATAACATTGTGGACTTTGATTCATATGATTACTGACTAAATCTTCAGCTGTTGTTGATAAATCGATTTCAAAGTGACATCCGTCACATTTTATTGTATTTCCTTGTCGAGTATGATAGAATCCGAGACTAGCTAAAACTCCTAGAGTCAATTTCGAACATTGAATAGGATCAGTGGAGTGAAATGTTGTAAATCGTTTCATTACAGATTGTTGCGAAGATAAATTTTGGCTTTCTGTCGCAGCAATTCGAGCTTGAAAATTATTTTCATAATGTCTTCGTAAAGTTTCCATTTTCTATAACGAAATCGAATAAAAAAAATTATAAATGCTGGGGAAAAAAACCCAGTGTTTTATATAGGCTGCGTTTGTTGATTATAGAGATGTGCGTCCTTTAATATGACTCATAGGATTTTTATTTTTCACTACCTTTTTTTTCTACAGTCACCTGTTTTATGCGAAAGAATCTTACCGCGTAAATGAGCTGAGTACGGTTTTTTCCCAGTGACGTCAATGTTATTGCTTTGAAAGTTTCAGCCTGATTCAATTTTACGTAAAACTATATCTCTTCTATGGTGATGCCGAAAATATGAGAAGTTGTTATCAGAGATGAATAAACGTTACTCTTTCGTATGGGGAACTGACATATGTTTCTTTTGCAATTCTTATCTTTTTGTGACTAAAATGTGCAAATATTTAATTCAATGTTTTGCTAAATTTTGGAACTTTTATACTAAGAGCAGCAAGACTTCTTTTTTTTATGTAAAACAAAATTTACGAAGCAAAAAATCAAGCAACGTGATCTTACTAATAATCGATTATTGTACAATAAATTTTTACTAATGCTAATGATTTTCTGTGAACAGTTGCAGCCAAACTTATCAATGAATGAACAAAATTTTCATGATATACTTATACTCCTTTCGATTGGGTTTTTTCCCATTGTGTTTATCGATCCCTCGGAGTAGTGGGTAAAATTCAACAATCGTAGATAAAAAATTTTTTTCTCTGTCTGCGGAGAACAGTTTCTTCAGTAAATTTAAAGGACCATGTTCGTCATGTCTTCTGATGGATACACTCATTCAATAAATTTCATTGTTTATTTTTTATCGGTATGTAAATTATGAATATATGCCAATGTTTTATTTATTGAAAAAGAAAACATGTAAGTATTAGAATGAAATCTCATAAATATGTACTAAGTACAAATAAACAAAAAGAGAAAATTTTATTTTTTTTTTGTATACATATTTTTCAACTACGAATTGAAAGAAAATCACACATGTTAGACGAAAAAGTTTACAAAGACAGAAAATTTAGTTTAGAACAAGAAGAAAATGAAAAGGCAAATGTTTCTTTTTGTATTTTTTGAAATCAATATTAGATCTTATTTAAAAATCTAATATTTCTGCGTCAGATAAGCTTTTATCTTTAACAATTGGATAACTAGCGGCTGTACTAATACCGCACATATTCTTGTTATTGCGAGCAATTTTAATATAACCTTTATCACCCCAACCGGCTGACCAACTGAAAAGACAAAAAGATTCCAAAAATAAAATTACTTTAATTTTCTAATTAATCTTTACCTGTTTTTAACAATATAATATTCTTGTTGACCTTTAACGGGATCATTTGCAACACCATAACCAACGGCTAAAACACCATGATCGAGTTCTGTTGATGAACATTTTGGATCCGAGTAGACACCTAAAAATAGAAATAAATAAATAAATATTTGCATTTTTTGAATAACAAAACAACAACAAAAACTGAGCAGCTGAGGAAAACAACCTACATATCCAAAAATGATTACGCTAGTTTTTCGAAATACGAATGAAAATAAAAAATGATTCAATTGAAATCTGAAATCTACCTGATGTATAAAATTGGAATGATGATTGACTTGCATCGATGGCAACTGAAACCGGTCCTTGAAGAGCTAGAGCTTCTTGTAAAGCTGTTTCATTTCCTTCGGGAATATCAACGAAGCCATCGCATGTCGTAACAACTGATTTTCGTCGAAATTTACAAGCTGCTTCATCCTAATCGAAATTTTTTCTCATAAAAAAAACAAAACAATCAAACATTTCGTTTTACTTTGCCAACATATGGATAACTGGCTTCATCATCAATACCTTTATTATCATGAACATATTTAAATGCATTATCCATTAAACCACCATTACATCCATTATTGCCCCAATTCGTCGAGCAATCAACAAGTTGTTGTTCACTAACACTGACTAGTTTGCCGGTTGCACGTGCATGATGGCCTTCAAGAGCGCCAGTCTAATCACACAATCGAAGAAAAAAAAATAATTCGTCTACTTTCGAATTTAGCTCAACATACGCTACTGAATGCCCAACACGAGCCGCATTGACCTTGATCTTTGACTGGTGTGACAATACCTTGATCACGCCAATCAACTGACACAGGTAAAGTGATAAACGGTGAAGCCGCAATCTGTTGTTCACGAAGGTCAGAATATTGTGAACGTTGGCGTTTTTTATTTTGATAACCATTGAATTGTCTACGAAATTCTTCGTTTGTCTATCGAAATAATAAGAAAAATTCAATTTTAATGATTCGATTTTAATGTTTTACCAATGTTGCAAATTTATTGATTCCCAATCGGTAAGTATGAAGGCCAAGATCATGTTCAATATTATGTTGAATAATCAATTTGACATGTTGGGCAAAGATTTTAAAACGATGAATTTCTTCTGTTGTTGTATTATAAATAAAACCATAGCCTTTCTTAAAATTTTCCCATAGTTTATCAATATGTGATTCAAGATTTTCTAATGATGGCAAATGAAATTCTTCGCCAAGCGAAATTGGCGATGAGTAAACTAACGGAATAAATACAAGCGTAAGCAATAGAAACAAACGCATCTTTTCAGTTAAAAATCTAAAATGTACGAAAAAACAAAGAATAATAAACTGATTTTCTCCTATCGAGTCGCTTGTTTTTTTTTTTGCTTTGCTTGCCAGTCATATGATGCTGAATGAATGCACTCTTTCCTTTTTTTATGCTATAGCTTCGTCGCGAATGAGAGAAAGAGAAAAAAACACGTATATACACAGCTCGCTTGTATGAGTCATCGCGTTCTCGTTTATTCCTGTCAGCTGACATAGTTTCGTCTCAACTGCGTCGATTGTTTAAAAACTGAATCATTTTTGTCAGATTGATTTGATTTATTAGAAATTTGATTCGTCTCACAAAAAAAAAACTTTCGAGATAAGAAGAGATATAACTTTTTTTCCTTTTCTTTAAGGTATATCGGTGCAAAAAAAGAAACAAAACGAATACACACACAAAAAAGAAATGATTGAACTGTTAAAATGAGTAATAAGTAAAAGAATCTCGTGAATTTTCATTGATTATTCAACAAAAGAAAACAGTAAACAGAAAAAATAAGAATTCTTCATTGTTTTGCATTGTTATAAAACGAAAGAAAGAAAAAAAAAGAAGAACATGAATATATCTGAGAGTGAGAGATTCTGTGTTTAGTGTAAGGCAAGGCAAGAGATCAATTCGGGTCAATCATTAAGATTTCTATTAGGATTTGATGGATGACTAGAAGTGAGAGAGAGAGAGAGAGAGAGATTAAAGCTCAGTAGATTCCTTCGCTTTTTTGTTATCCGATAAGACCAATTCGTGCAGCTTTGGCTGAAAGAAAAGCATGTAAATGGAAGACAAATGGTTTGGGCGATGAACCAAAATCTAATTCCTAAAAAAACAAAACGGAAAATTTCAAATAGACAAAAAAACAAAATAATCACTAAACGTACAACAACGCCTTCTTCGCCGTGAAAGTCTAATGTTAATAAATGTTCATTATCGTCAGCTGATGAACGAAGTTTTTCAAACGGCTGCTGCCAAAGTAGTCGAACAGTTCCATTGGGAATCGAACTTTCGCCATTGAGAACTGAATCAGTCGGATCATTGTACAATGTAAAACCGTGTTCATAGTGAAGAAATAGTTTACACGGACGATTATTCCATTTACAAGCTACAAAAACAATTCGTTTTCTTTGAATTTTAGAAAGGAAACACATACGAAAAACGACTTCTTTCGTTCGAACAACCGCACTTTGTAGGCAATGACTGATTGCCTTTGTCCAGTAGGCTAAATCGGCCTTGGTTTCAACTCGAAATGTATGCGAAACCACACCGAATTTCGTGCCAACACGAAGAGATAAAAGAGATGTCTCGCCTTCATTCGCTGACTCACGTGTTGCTGCATGAACAAGTCTATTCACATTTGTTTTTTGCAAATAAATACGTAGAAAAACGAAAAAGATCGATTACCTTGCCGATAATATCGGATAAACAACATCCGGTTCACGACATGTTTGCCGTGAAACTGGCGCACAACAAAGAAAACATATTTCTGCATCAGTAAGAACAAGAAACACAGGCTTCCAACATTTAACTATTTGCTCGTCGTTTGATATTTGCTCAGTTAACCAGCCTAATGCTTTAACTTCACTTGCATTTCGTGAACTGTAGAAATACTCTTCGATTTCAGGCAAAATCTCCAAAAGACAACGAGAAATCTTCGAATGAAGAATATGAAACCATTTTTTCGCTTGTAAATCATCATGAAAACGTAGACTGTAACATGTTTGAGCGTATGGCAGAATGAGATCAAGTATCGAACCATTTGAGTTCGATGTTGGCGCAATCGGCAGATTGGTTGATGAGAGCGTGAGTGTTTCGTTTGATGTTGATGAACGATGAAAAATGTAACACAAACGAAGTGATATTCGTTTAGTTTCATAGAGATTCGAGTCATTCGATGAATGACGTTTTATAGTTGATGAATCTTTGGTTGAGATATTTGATTCAGTGAGATTATCGTGAGATTGTTGATTGGCATGTTTACGTGTGTAAGATGAATTTTGTTTTTGCATGAGAACATTGACTTCACGGAGATATCGAACTGGAACAATAACAATTGATTTCATTCAAGACGAAAAAAAAATTTACCTTCGAGTTCAACTTCTCGGCCGGCTTTTTTTAAGATTTGTACGGCTTCTTCGTGTGATACGTGTTGTAAATCTTTGCCGTTTACTGATAGAATTGCATCGCCAACATACAATTGACCTGTTTGATCGGCTGGCATATTCGGAAAGATTTTACTGATTAAAATCGGCATTCGATTTTCTTTTCCACCTTTGATACTTATGCCTAAAAGTTTTCTAATGAGAAAGCAAAAGATCGATTTCAGTTTTAGTCATTTACCAAGTCCGGTATTGTCTGGTTTAACGATTTTAACCGTTCGTTTTTGACTTGTGATCGTATCCGGCGTGAGATTTGTTGGTGGATTCTCATCGTTCGTTGGACTTGCATTCGATGGTTCAGTTGAATTGGTTTGATCTTGTTTTTGATGTGAATATTCGATGAATAGATTTTCATCTTCGATCGCTAAATTAGCTGAAATCCATTTCGAACGAACGTATAATTCAATTGTAGCACGTTGTTGCTGCTGCTGATTTAACGGTGGCTCGCCTGTCATTGATCTTCGAATAAGTTTCAAGAACAGTCGAATGAAATTCAATACAGGACTTTTTCTATTCTGTTTATTTACTTTTTTGACTTTAGTCTCTGATTGGTTCAATTGAGTTCACCAATGACAACATTCAAGTGAGAAATTAGTTTTGATTAAAAATAGAAATTTTTCTTTGGTTTTACTTACTAAATTAAGATATAAAAATAATTTTAATTCGTAAAAGTGACATCTATCGGGAATGTCGAAATTACACATTGATTGATCGATCGTATCTGAAAAGAATTTCATATACGAGTGACGAGTGAGTTAAACATAGGCTCATGGTAAGAACTGAAAATTGATCGATATGGTGTTTATATTTGATTTGTTTTTATTAAGCCTCAAAACGAACATATCGAACTCCATCGAAAACGACATGGTCGTCGTTTCGATCACGAAGAAAAACAGTATGAATTTGTCAATCATTTTTCCAGAATCCATTTTGTTTTTGTTTTGCAGAAAGAAAAAAGAAGGTCGTTTACCACATATTTTATCTAAAAAAGCTCAAACATTACGTGGAATCAAGTAAACGAATTGTTTTTATTCTTAAGAAATGATTATTTGTTTTGTTTTTTGCTTTCAGAGCGAAATTATATAACAAACGTCGTCAAAATGAAAAGATTCAAATGAAAAAAACAATTAAAAGTCATGAAGAAAAGGAAACTAAACAACGAGAAGAAGTTCCTGAAGGTGCTCTACCAGCATATCTACTTGATCGAGAAAAACAAAGTCGAGCAAAAATTCTCTCGAATACAATCAAACAAAAACGAAAAGAAAAAGCTGTATGAACAAAAAAACTAATTCGAATATAATCGTTTGTTGGATTCTCTTGATTAGGGTAAATGGGATGTGCCAATACCGAAAGTTAAAGCTGTCAGTGAAGCTGAAGTATTTCGAGTTGTTCAATCAGGAAAACGAAAAAGTAACGGCGAAGAAGAAGATGAATTATATTCTTTTACTTTCGATTGAATTCTTGTAGAAAAAGCTTGGAAACGTTTAGTAACAAAACCATGTTTTGTCGGAGAAGGTTTCACACGAAAACCGCCAAAATTCGAACGATTCATTCGTCCAATGGTATCAAACAAGCTTAGCTTTTTTTTTCATAAATATTTTATTTCTTTCGTTTTCAAGGCACTTCGTTTTACAAAAGCTCATGTAACACATCCCGAATTGAAAGCTACTTTTCAATTGCCAATTATTGGCGTTAAGAAAAATCCGAGTTCACCACTTTATACATCCTTAGGCGTAATTACGAAAGGAACAGTTCTTGAAGTATTGCCTTTTTCTTCGAATTTACTTTTTTTTTCTAAAAAAAACCGAATTCTTTAGGTGAATGTCAGCGAACTTGGCATGGTTACACAAGGAGGAAAAGTTGTCTGGGGTAAATACGCACAAGTAACCAATCATCCAGAAAATGATGGCTGCATAAACGCTGTACTTCTAGTTTAAACTTTTCATTTTTGTTATGTTTTTGTTTGTTTTGTTTGAATAAAAATAAACCGACAAATCGTTTTTGTTAAGTAGCAAAAAAAAACACAGATGTGAACTTTTTCGTTCAAGACCTAAACCATGGATGAATCTTTTATTGAAACAGCATCAATTACAAGCTATTGGCAATTTCTTAAATTAGTAAGATTCATCAAATTCTATTGAACACATCGTCATATTTGCACTCTAGATCAATTGGTTTGAACCTTGGCTGATTGCAGTCGGAGGCTTCCATGCCATTTGTTTGCTAATTATTATTCTCACGCGAGGACGTATGAACATACAGATATGTTTATTTGTTGGCCTACGTACGTAATCTAGTTGATTTGACTAAAAAAAGGTGATTCAAAACATTTTTCCTGTTGTTTTAGTTACGTGTATCTATTGTGCGGAATATATAAATCAATTAGCAGCCAAAAAATGGCAGTAGGAATATAAAAAGAATTTTTCAATGAGTTTTTTTTTTGTCTTCTTCGTTTTTTTAATCAGATTATTTGCTCAAGATCAATATTTTGATAGTCATGGTTTGTTTATTTCAACTGTTCTATCGTTTCCAGTGATTATTAATTGTTGTGTACTTGTTGTAAGTTATGCATATGATTTATATATTTGTTTTTGCAATTTTGTCTGCTTGTTTTGCAGGGTCTTTGGCTATATGAATCGATAAGTTTGTTGAAAATTTGTATTAAACAATACAAAAGACGTCGAATGGAACAAATTGAAACGAAGAAAACAGAATAAATTTAGAAGTTTTTCAACGTTTTAAAGTCTTGTTTTCCGTTTCTATGATTGCTTTTAACTCAAATAAAAATCTCTTCGTCTACTTGATAGAACAAAGAATATAATATTCATATTTTAGAAAGAAAATTTTGCTAATGTCATCTTTCAATGACTTAATTCATATGTTTTTCTTCTCCGCTAATTATGTAGGAACTTCAGATCTCATTCGAGTTGCAAAACAAAGTTTTCGTGCTCATATTGATTTTATTGCGCGGGAACAACATCGATACCGAATAAAACAAATATTGTATATATTTCAGTTGTTTAATGAATTATAAATCAATTTTGTCTTGTTTATTTTTAATACATATGAAAACGATTGCTTTCATCAATATTGGATGAAAATATAGATTCTCTTTTGTACTTTTGCATGCCTGTGGAAAAGGAGTGTTAAAATAAATTATTAAAGAAAAAATAAAAAATGCCTAAAATTGAGTTTTCTCCGGTTAGAAAACAAAAAAAATCTATGTCTATTTGAAGAAGAAACTAAACTGAAAATATAAGAGAAAAAAAAAACGAGAGTTTTGATGAGTCTTTTTTCTTCTTCTTCTCCTTTTTTTTTAAATTAAAAATTAACAATCATTGACAAATAAGAAGAAAAGAGGAAGGGGCACGATTTATTATTATTATCATTATTGAAATGTTCATCATGAAAAATCTGCTGTTAGCCTAGCGAGTTTTCATTTTTGATTACTTGGATAAAAAAACGAAATTAAATCTTTACGTATATAATCATGTTATATGTTTCAAAAAGATCAACTGGTGAACAACAATCATCGGGTGTCGAAACTATTGTATCCATATCGGGTTTGATCATAGCTATTGGATTTCTTGGAGGACTATCGTCGCTGATTTACGGTTTAGTTCGTGGAAGTTCACAGGGAACGATTGGTGGTGGTATTGTTCTCGGTGTATCGATTATTTGTGGAGTTCTTCTTGCATTAGTTTTTATTTTTTGTTTGAAAAACAACAATAATATCAATTCAAATACACAAACAAATCAATCAGTAGGAGCCGCAGGAACAAATAAACGAAATAGAGATGGCAATCATCAACAAAAACATCGTGCTCAACAACGACAATTCAAACCCGAACATTCATCATCACATGAGATAACAGTCATTTCCGGCGTACATACATTCGAAAAATCCTCTCAACAACGACAATCAAATGATTATGATATGAAGCGAATTCCACCATCGAGACAAAGTTCAATATTAACCGAAAGTACTCATTCATACAGTGGTAAACAAGGACCACAATCGCCTTTGAAAGGATCATCATTTGCATATTTAAATCAAAGTAATGGCTCAATGACCCATCCAAATTATTCGTCATCACCAACGACTTACAATCCAAAAGTACATAATATGCAACAATATTAGACGAAGAAAAACAAAACTATATTCGAACGAAAGTCGTTCTAAACTCAGTCTTTTTGTTTGCGTAGTTCGAGCCGGACTCATTTTATTTTTGTTGCCATCATTGACAATGTTCTTGAAAGTCTTTGTATTTGTTTGTATGTATGTATGCGCAATAAATCGTCACAAGTATTCTTGAATTAACGGTGTGTGTGTGAGCAACGAGTGTCGAAAGGAAAGAGAAATCTTCGTCACATCTAACAAAATCAATTGCATTACAAATGCTGATGAGTTGTTAAAGAAAATATTTGATTGTTCTATGTAGTTCTCTTTCAAAATATGGAATCGAGAAAGAAAGAAAAAGGGAGAAAGAAAAATAAGAGGAGAAAACGAGAGAAGAAAAAAGTGACAAGCAAAAATCTTGTTTCGACTTTTGTTGTTTTCATTGTTATTCGAATTTCAATCTTCAATCTTTTAAATCACGAACAAAGAGCACAAACGAAAACAGAAATTATTTTTTTCCTTTTTGCACTGGGTGTGTGTTTGCGTGTGTGTATATTTGCTCGTATATCTATATCAAGTTCAATGTCAACAAAACGACGTTGGGCATTAAATCCTCGAAAATGGTTTGGTACGATCAGTCATGCTGCACATAAACGTGACAAATCAAGTCAACCGATTGAGTCAAATATCAATTTGCCTTCATCAACTTTCGCTCAACCGGTAACACGAATTGTTCCGGTAGCATCGACAATGCCTGCCAAACATTTATTAACACGAAACAAGACACAAGCTACAGTTACTCCGAATAATTACGATAGCAATTATACAGTATCAGCCAATTCATTGGGATCGTATAAACAATTTCATTTGCCATCGTTTCATGTACGTCGTGAGAAAACCAGCGTATTTACATCGGCATCAACAACATTCAATCGAACGAATGTTGTTCCACCTGCACGTCTCGAACCATCGATACCAAAAGCTGGCCAAGCAAAAGAAAATCTATCTATTGACACAACACGTTGGATTACCGAGACAACTGTTTATGATCTATCGAAATCACTTTTATCATTATCCGTTGCAGCTCAACAACGAAGTCAAATGAAACGAAATTCAGTTGAGAAACTATTAAATACCAGCATAGCAAACATATCTGATCCATGTTTTATCTATTGTCCTGAAGATTCATCAAATGAACTTATGAAAAAACCATCGACATCATCATCATTATCATTGTCATCATCGAATTCATCGATTGATGATAATGATGAACGAGATCGTTCGTCATCAAGTGGCATATTTACTGATGAACGAACTGATATTCATGATCATCGTCGACCACAATCCAAAGATACTCTATCAACAATCGAAATTCTTTCCATTGAATCCATCAATGATTCACAAACATCATTAGATAATTGTCCATCTCGTCCCATTGCACATCGTTTTCGTCTACCAATAACAAACGATGGCTTACCAACTGAATGTCTGCCTCAATTAGAGCAAAATACACAATTTCCACGTTCACAACGTGCGCAAAGTGCTGAACATGCTTTAAAAGATCAATCAATGCTAACACCTATACACAATAAAAGTCGTCAATCATCGGCAGCAATTATTAAAAAAATCGAAAAACGTCAACTTGTAGCACGATCACCAGCGATTACACTGGAAAAAGCCGGCTTCGTACGTGTTGCCAATGCTACCTATCGTTTAAATATCGACAAAGACGAACATTTATATCGTCGTCAACATGATAATTCATTTATTCAATCATTACAATATGAAGATTCACTTCCGCCAGCTAACGACGAAGAATCCTACGCAACTTTGCCTCGTACAAGTTCAACTGAACAATTAAATACCAACATTCAACATGATCTACGTGCGATTGTCGATGATTATCTACGACCCATGATTGATTCTGTCAATGGAGAAACAATTGAATCAACTAAAAAACCATCACATCATCGATCAAAACGTAATGCACAAATTAATATCGATGAACTCACAGATAAATTATTATCAAGTATGGATTGTTCGACTTATTCTCAATATCAACGATGTTATTAATTCGAAAGATTTGTATATTTCGTTTCGTTCGTTTCTTTTCTTTCAATTACAGAATAAAAAAATGGTTCTGAAAGTTTTGCTCGAGGGTTAAGAACTTTTAAAAATAGTCATGCATAGTTCAACCACAAGTATATTCGCAAATCATGTACTTAAACAAGCATAAAAGAACAAAAAATATAATCGTCGACGTTTTCTTCATGTGTACATTGATCTTGAAAAAGTTTAGTTATATTTAAATTCTAGTAAGTATTCTTTTTTTTTGTCACGATAGAAATATTCAGCTTGAAACTATGTAAAGTATAACAAACAAAAAAAAGTACACTTAACTCAACAGATTTCAAAGCTTCAAGTTCACTTTTTGTTTTGCTTCTCTCTCGTTTGAAATTATCGATAAAGAAAGAAAAACATTTGCCGATAGTAAATACTAATGACGAAGGCAACACGATAAAGAAAAAATAATTCTCACCGGAACTAAATTAAAATTCAAAAAGTGAGAACGATGTTTTCAATAGTTGTGACAATGAAATTTATCATTAAAAATGACGTCAATTCTGACATTGACATAGCTTTATAGTACATAACTATATTATTTCATAGATAAACGAAAAAAGAGAAATGGTTCACGTGTAAAACCTTATGGCGATAATATTGAAACATGATTATACGAAATTTTTAATCGAAAAAAAAGAGTATACGAAGGTTTTCTTGATTTGTGTTTTTCTTCGGCACAATTTGTCTAGCCTTGAAAACTGTCAAAGTCATTTTACGTTGTGTTATTATCGATCAGAAATCTAATGAAATTTTTATTTTGCTTGTTTGTTTATTTGTTTTTACAAGAAAAAAATAGATAGTTTTATAATGAAACTATTCCACTTTGTTGCATTTGTTCTCTCAAGAGCATGATACTCGCTCGTTGATCAGCAGGTAATTGAGCTATTTGCGCATCATTCAATTGTAGGACTTGTAATAATAATTGAGCTTTCTCTTGATCAGTTCGTGATAATGGTGAATTGTTTGTTTGAGTTTGTGGTAGAGCTGTTGATGTTGGTAGCGGAAAATTTAACGCATGAAATGGTGGCGGTGGTGGTGGAGGAACAAGAGGTAGTGTTGTTTGAGGTAATAATGTTGGTGCAACGGGAAAATTAGCCGTTGGTATTGGTAGCGAATTGGGAAAGTTTGAAAGAAGATTTAGAGATGAGATGTCGGGTTTTTTGTGTAACATTTGTGTAGCTTCTTTCGGTGAAAGTAAACCCATGATAACTAACGATTGTAACATAGCATAGGTTAATTGAGGATTTTGTATGAGAAGATTTCGTGCTTCAGTTGGATATTCTTTGATTATATTTTGCATTTGTTTCATGAGATCAACAACTTGTTCAGGAGGTAGATTAACTAATTAAATCGAAAGAATTCAATATAACAACAACAAAAAAAAACTTCTTTTAAAATTTACCGATAGTTCGTGCAATAACTTCAGGTACTTTATCGGGTGCAACATGTGCACTTTGAACAGTTTCATATGCTGGCGTTGTCATTGGTACTTGTTGATGAAGTAATCGTAATTCATCAGCTTGAGATGAAGCTTTATCAACTCGAAGTGCTCGACCACCGAATTCGAATCCGTTTAAATTTCGAATTGCACTTTGTGCCATTTCAACATCTAATTTTTCAAGAAAAAAAAATAGAATTTATCAATTAAAATTAGTTCGATTTCTCACCTGAATATTCAGCAAATCCGTATCCTTTTGGATTACCTGTTTCACGATCTAAGACAATACGAAATGACATAACAGGTCCGATAATATTAAATATTTCTCTCATTTGATCTTCGCTTGTTCCATGAGGAATATTTCCAACAAAAACTGAACGTGCTTGTTTTTCTTCAACTGACATTTTCAATGATAGATGAATCGAATCGAATAAACGATCGTTTTATCTAGAGTTTCTAATCCGATTAATTCATATGTAAGTTCTAAGCCAATCAAATCGAAAATATATTTTGAAATTTATTTATCGAAACGAAAAATCGAAATAGAATACAGCGACAATGGCAATGAGATGTTATAAAATAAAATCCGACTACAATATCACAACATTTGTTCTCGTTACTTTTTGAATTACGTATAATCAAGGTCGATTATATGAACCAGAACGTTTGTCAAGAGTAAAAGCAGTCAGTTATCACTGATTTAACATTGTCGTAAGATCGATTTTATCAGTTAGTTTAACAGATAGCGACATCGTTTCTTATGTATAAAAGTACAATTACGTTTGTTGAAAAATGTAATAATGATATGATAAGATCTTCATGAATGCACTGTGGGTCAAAATAAACGCTCCAATGATCATTGACCGAACGCATCAATCGTTAACCAATGACAAAACAAAAGAAATACCCAAATTTTTCAAACAATCAATTCGTTACTGACACAATATTCATTTTAGATAATAATAAAGCACACGACGTGAATTATTGGTCATTCATTCCAACTGTTTATATTTATTTGAAAAACAAAACAAGACAAAAAGAAACCGGGTATTGTCCATCTTTCATAAAATAGAAATCTCAACATAC